>BNJS01002581.1_pt1 | contig 92517 bp, 134 predicted proteins | sample 8540461 | NCBI WGS metagenome assembly BNJS01 (sample SAMD00202454, study PRJDB9452) | human saliva metagenome | isolation source: human saliva | place: Japan | reverse complement strand
GGGTTATTATATTGCTTGCATCAATGGCGCAGGATTCTTGACTTTTCCGCACAAAAAGCATAAAGGTGGCTACCACCCTTCTGAACAACTGGTTTATCCAGGTAGGTATGAACAATGGGGCGCATGGCCCTGACCAAGAGCATGCAAGAATCTTCCCGTTATCCTTTCAAAGCTTCCGTGGAGGTTCTAGGTGTTGCCATCGCAGTAGTAAGTGTTTACCCTGCACTGGTTCACCAAGCTGCAAGGTATTTGGGGGAAAGACGGTTGTTGATGAAAATGAACGGGAGAACAAGTACTGGAACCTTAACGAACATGTTCTTTTTGTACAAGTAAATATGGTATAAAGTTGCAACCCAACCGCGCGTTTGGAATTTCATTCTTTCTTTGTAGGACTTGGTCGTACGATGACTCACGACCCTATGCAATGAACTCACCGTAGTGTATTTTAACACTCTTCCGTTTGCGACAGAATGGCAATCAACCTTGAACTTGGTTGGAACCGCTTTGGAAGAAGACATGGACGGCAGATGGGCAACATTGCCATACCCTTTACACCAACCGTGGATGGAAGACAAGACAACTTGAAGCTGTGGCGTTGAATTGCTCTGACTCAACTTGGGTGCCCACTTTGAACAAAACTCCCGATCGGTGACAGCTTAGGCTGTTCTTTTCGCAGGCCTGTACCGGATTTTAACGCCCAGCTTTGAACGATGCAGCTTTGAAAATGCCTGTCTGAAGAACATGTTACCAACCAACAGCCTGCTGAAGTCCAAGACCATAAGGAATCTTCGTAACCACACCGGTATCTGTATTCTTTCAACACTCAACATGACCAACATTGCTTCGCAAAAGATCTTGTAAACGTTCAGTCGGTTGCTAAGTACGCTAAGGAGAACAACCCAACATCACCCGCGGGTTATGCCGATAGCGCAACTGGTTCGGCGCTTAACGGTAACCAAGTTCTTCTGACAAGCGTGTTGAAACCAGAAGCAACGAGGTTTGTTAAGATGCAGGTGTAAGCCGCGATAAGATTTCGACTGTTGGTGGCGGCGGCGTAGACGACCCGTCGCCCATCTCGTTCAACCGCTGCAAGCATTGTCTGGATTAAGGAATATCTCTACGCGGAGCATCTGATTACCAGAAAGCTTTGGTAATATGAGAGGGGTCAGTGATGTGCCCACGGTACATCCCTTTTCTATTTATGAGGTTACAAACGATGAAGAATGAATTAAACCCCAATCGGTCGCGGAACGCTTATTTGCACTATTTTATTTTTTCCATCGCTCCTCATTCATTCGTTTGTTTACATTCGTTTGTCTTATTCTCTCGACGTAGCCTCCCTACGCCTTCAAGAATAAGACAGACAATATGTTCTTTCCACAATCAAACAAAATCTGCACAGGCTTCCAATGACTGATCGGTTAAAATCAAATTGGGTATAAGGATTTCTACGTTAGAGATTCAGTAAATCTAACTAATTGTTTGTCAGTGTGAATATATTATTTTGACATAAAACCCTGAACGACCTATTCACGGGCAGAATCGGGAAATTTATAAAATTAACTGCTGCAAGTTACGAAAAATTTCGACATAACACCAACTTTTGTCTTTACAGAGTTCGATTTTTTGGTAACATTATCGCGATAGCTTTTAAAGAGCCAGCGAACTTGGGCGATCCGTGCCCAACCCCCACTTCTGAGGAACTGGCAGCGGAGTTGGCGAGCGCACCCGCGAGCGTAGGCGTGGAAAAACCCTTTTTCGGCAGAAGGGGAAATCGCCCTTATGTTCCTCGTTACACACGGGCCTTTGTCGGACGACGGCCTGATAGAGCTGCTCAAACGGAAGATCCACATGCAGAGATGTTCTGCGGTGCTGATAGACCCGCCAACCCATCACATGGGGACGGAAGATTGTAAGTGCCATAATAAACTGCCTTGCCAGGCGCCTCAACATAGACGGCTTCACGCATACAGGTCGCCCGGGAAGGCGACCTCAAGGACAAGGACCTGTGCCCGACGGATGCGACCTGGCAGAGCCACCTGCGGCTCTCGACAGACGCCTTCAAACTGCTTTGAGTGTTGCCGATGGCTTCATCGAATCTGCTCGTCTGCCAGAGCAAGCGGCTGTCGAACCGCTGTCCCAAGAAACAGCATACGATGCCGCTAAGGGCCACGCTTCGCATACGCCAAGCAGCGCAGGCACACCGGCTCGCCACGCGCAGGCTCAGGAGAAGGCCCTGAAACTTTCACAAGCCCGCTCCCAATGGAACGGCCTGCAAGCGGGCGGCTCCTGCATCAGCCTGCCGGTGAACAGCAGTGCTGTGGCTGTCCGCCGTGGTGTGAGGGGCGTGTGCCCAACAGTCGGTCTCTGTTCGCAGGTAAGGAGGCCGGCACCGCATCGTCAGCACGACCGCCCGCAATTCTCCGTCCCATCGTCAGGGGCAGGAAAACAAGCGCGTGGAGTTTTCTTGGGGCAGTTAACAACAACAGCGCTGGAGATTGACGGCATATCATTCATAGAACACCACCCTTCGAGTCTTCAACGAGGGTGCATTCCGCGGCCCAGGGCAGTGCAGACTGAACAGGAACCGCTGACGGGGGTCGTAAGTCAAACGTCGGCGCCGACCCATATACGCCAACAATGCCAACCGCACCATGTGGTGGAAAGGCATAACGACCTGTTTTGGCCGAAAAGGCCCAAAGCCCGCAGCCGGACGCTCAAGAGTGGGCGCGAGAAGGGATTATCGGGACCCCAGCCACGGTATGGAGAGGGCAGCTGGAAATCCAGAAATTATAATTCGGCGCGTTAAGCGCATCAAGCAATGCGCGGCGTTCAGCGCGAAACATTGTTGCTCTTCGATCCATATACGGCAAATGCCGCTGTCCTTGCCGGCAAGGCAGGTGGCCAGGGCACATGAAGAAGCGCGGTTGATAAAAAATGAGGGTGATTTTATATCCATCCATAGACAGGTATGGAAGGGACAGGTGTGCCTACACGGCTCGACATTTGGGAGTTTTTTTGCGCAAAGCACATCACAATTTCTTTTCCTAAAGGACGTTTTAAGAAAGAATTTGGCATTTGACAGTCTCAGAAACGGAGGGAATTAACTGAATTACCCTACGTTAAACATGGTAGTGAATAATCTAGACGGCCAATTGGGGGCTGAAACAGTTATTGAGATGATGTTAACCTCTGTGCCACCAACAAGAATGATGCCTCGTTATCTATAACTTTATGTAGGGGAGTTCATCTTTACTGTGGAAAATACAGTGTATCAAGGAGTTGAGTGCGGCACTTACCTTGTTCAAAGAACAAAAGCTTTGCCCTTTTCAGATAGTTTGTTAAGCGACAATGGCAGTATATCTGTTGGTTGTCATAACTTAATAAAGTAGCCGTGCTACTGGCTTGCAATAGTGGATTGTGGGGTTGTTATCGTTGTTAGTAAGGTACGAAACTCAGAAAAGAGATAAACTTTTTTTCCCATCAACTCCTAAAACCTCGATATAGGTGCAAAGTTTTTCAGCTCTTATCAAGTCCTTTATGGTAGTGGGTCCGACAAGGAACCCGGATGAGTTCCAGCCTTGCTGGTGCTGCGGATAGCAATAAGAAACCGTTGCACTTTTTTATTTGGCAACATAGGTCACGGTGGTATAACAAGTCTTTAGCTCGCCTGATAAGTGGATGTTATTATGTGCCAGCCACGCCAATGTGCAGCTAGCTGATTGGGCAATGGTTAAAAGCTTATTCTTCCCCATATAGTTTCCTTTGTTTTGCGGCAGCAGTGGTTTTTTCGTGCGTCCATTAGGGACACGGAGGGCGATGAGGGTAATGGAATGCTCCTGCATCCGATGAAATGCGAATAGTTTACTGGACACGTTGCAAACGTGTAGAACCTGGAGGAGACGGATGCCGTTTCTAATGGCGTACGTGGCAGTATAGCTACGCCGTGCTGCCACAAGGCAGCGTTAGGGGGTTCGGTTGCTGATTTCTCGTTTTGGGCTTGCGGGAACGTCATGTTGCGATGCCTGCCAAATATCCGAGCGCAGCGGGCTTGGGTTGGCCTTTGTGTACCAGGAGCTATTTGAAGAAACCTCTCCTTTTGCGGCAATTCCTTGGCCCGCGAAACGGTAGACCTGAAAGCAACGGTGGTGGTCTTAGTTTCATACTTAAAATGGCTAATCAGCTCTTCCTCGCAGCACAATCGTTCTTGATGTCTGCCAGTGTAAACCACACTCTTTAAGTCCTTCTGTCGCGAAGGGTTATTTTGCCTCGTCTCGCAGGTGGCTAGAACCACGGATTTCGTTGATGGTAGGTGAGTTGGTGGTTTCGTTGTTAGAGAAACGTCAGCTCTGCGTATGTCGGCTGCTTTTCGCTTTTGGCAATCGAAATTAGGACACCAGTCTCTGGTGCTCAATGGCTCGTGGTAAGCCAGGGTTAAGAAGCTGATGTATCAGCCCTTCTTATGCTTGATGCAAGAGGAAAGCGTTGAGCTGGAAAGAACCCCATCGCGGTACCATTGCCGATGCCAGAACGATGAAGACAGCGGAGAGCTTGCCGCCCGTCTTTTGCCATAATACGAGACGATGAAGATAAATCGTATGGGATAGAACTTCTTTGTGTCTAGCTTCACCTTCATTTGTTGAGATAATGGTTTGATGTGGTGGTACGTTGTTTGCAGACGGCGAATGAGTCGTTGCATTTGGTTCTTCCTTTTAGACTGGCCATTTCCAGCATTACTTCGCTGCCTTTTTGTGAGAGACCTTCTGTTGCGATAGTGAGGCGGCACGCAGACTGTAGGGCAGATGCGTTGTTCTTTTTGCACCAAGTATGTAACGTCCAGCGTAAGATGGTCTTCCGCCAGTTCCGCCGCATGCTTACCCACGGTGGCTCATGCCACACGTTGGTTTGCCCACATTGGCAACGCGGCTTTAATTCCAGCCAAGCTGCCATCGATGTTCGTCGGTCTTGTCGGCCCTGTTCTCATTGTCGAGCGCAAGTCCAACAAACTTCCGTCTTTAACCGCAGGGCTGTCTTTGAATGTGTAAAGCCTTCGGTAGGCACGCCTCGAGCACGTTAGCCCTTCATTGCGGCGGCTTCACTGCGCTCGGCTATTCCTCCGCAGAACGTGTCGGTGTTGGAATTGAGCGCCGCAGTCGAAAATGGCGCCACCGTTTTGCTTTAGGCCAACTCCTGTCGAGCAGTTTCACGCCCTCGTACCAGTCGTCTTTGCATCTCACCCGCGAACCCCACGGATGTTCCCAGCAGCAGGTTCTTTCAGTTCAGCACGTCGGCAGTTAGGTCGCCCACGGGCAGCTGGCTTCCGGACGCCCATAATTTCTCGGCTATTTTTGGCTATGTTTTGGGCAGGTGCTCATTGGACGAACCGAATATAACAAATTGTTTTTTTTCATCGTTTATCTGTTTGTGATTAATGTGGCTGGGTAAAAGATAAAATGTTCGTTCACCCGCAATGCGTATGAATGTTATTTTTGCTTACTTTCGGTTCGTTTCTTTGTGCATCAATGCACAAAAATGTATGGGCCTGTCCTGCTGATGTGCGCAAAAAAGTGCCTTTGTATCTCTTCTGGCTTTAGTTAAAAACCTTATCTTTGTCGCGCAACGCCAGTTGTCCACGCCAGGCGCGCAGTGCATCACGGCTAACAACAGCTCTAAAGAAGTATACAATGGAAGAACAATCTAAACGCAAACCTTATCTGGGAAAACCAAATGGCTTGTACACCACGATTGAGGTGGAGAGAACAGGATTTGTGGAGAAACGCTCGAAGAGAAATGGTTTGCAGGCACACGATATGCAGTAGTGGGAGTGCCCGAATAAGGGACATTGCTGGAAAAGCGGAACGCCACACTATGATATTGGGTAGCCGTTGCACACGTAGTAAAAGCGCTGGGTTTTGCGCCACGCAAACCAGAGCCATCCTTGCCCGACCCGGTACACGAATCGCATGGAAGATCGCGCGGTCGTGCGCGGCTCATGGAGCTGGAAGGCACTGCGTGATAACATCGAGTACGATCGCGATCGACGTTTCACCCGACAAAGGCGATCGCGCATTGGGCTGAAACCATCCGCCGGATACGCGAATCTGGTCCGGAGATTATTATCGGCGTTATCCCCGACTATCAGCGGGTGTGAGCCGCAGCCCAGGCAGCGGCTGCGCGGCCGGACATTTGGGCATAACTACGAGCGACGGTTGAAAGACTCCACGCTGCCGTTCCGCCATCATGCAGGTTACCTACCGCAACACGAAAGCATGGTACTGCGCGAGATTGCCGGACGACGCGAAGGCTGTTACCACCGACAGGAATCATGGTAGGTAATGAGCGAAACGCGTGAAGAGGCAGAGCCCTATTGCAGGAGGCTTACGACGTGGGATGCGCGAATGATGACCATCGGCCAGCACTTTCGACCGAGCGAAAAGCACTGGATGTGGTGGAATATGTTCACGACACCTTCTGAGACGTATAAGCGAATCAGCTGCCCGCGCATAAGTTTACGACAACGCGCTGAAAAGCTCTCCGCTGCGTCCGCTCTTCGCACATGGCGGAGACAGTCGTTTACCGCCGTATGCTGCGTTCGGAGAAGTTGGAGGGAAGAATAAAGGGTGAAAAGGTGACAGGGTGAGGTAGAAAGATGGCTAACGCCTTTTGAAGGTGAAAAGGTGAACAGAAAGATTACGTTTTTAAAAGGTAGCAGAAAAAGATATGAATTTTTAGAGGTGAAAAGGTGAAAGGGAGGAAAAGGTGAAAGGCGAAAGGGTGAAAGTGAAAAGATGGCTGCGCCTTTAAAGGTGAAAGAAGGAAAAGGTGAAAAGATGGCTGATGCTTTAAAGGTGCCTATGGTTTCTAGATTTATAGTTCAAGTTCTAGCTTAGTGTTCGGACCGGTCGGACTGGTCGGACTGGTCGGACTGGTCCGGAGAAATTGACAAGTCGGATAGCTCGACAACTCTGACTAGTCTCTATTAGTTTTTCCGATTTTAAATAAGCGGCAGCATTTTACGAACTCCTAACCCATAAATTCCTGCACCTCAAAATAACCTCCTCATAAGTCTCCTTTTCCAATCCTTTAATCCTCTTTAGGTGTTACGCCCAAGGCGCGGAGGCTATCGATGCGCCTAAGCACATTGCTCGCTATCGAAAAAGCTGACCGCGAGCCTGCTCGAAGCTACATGAGCAAGACGTTGCAGCTGACCTTCATATGTCGGTGAACGTCTCGGTAAAGCCCGCCACTTTGTCACCGCATAGTGGTCGGCGGCAGTTTTCACTATCTTCTCCACGTTTTTTGCTCTGTCTGCTCGTAGCCAGTTGCACAGGTTATGTTAGCCAAAGCCAAGCGAGCAAGCGGTTAAGGAAAATGATGATGATGCGTTTTGGTACGCAGGCGGCTCAAATCTGGCTGTTACTTCATGGCAGCGATGTAGCTGTTCTCGTTAAACAAAACATCAGCACAAACCCGATAGCATCTTCCACCAGCTTATCATAGTTTTTAGCCGACAACTGTTCATACGTCTGCGCACACTCTGGCGTGTTCTCGGCCAGCAAGCGGTCGCGTTCGCGTCACATCGTCAGTGGTGCAACGGCATCGGCGTGCCGTTAACGACACCTTAGAGCCACCCTACCACCGACCGTCTTCGGGAAAACCTCACAACCAATATCAGGCGAAACGTTGGCAGCCATTCGCCTTTTCACCGATTCTTGCACAAAGAACTCCTCATCGCGTTGCTGTAGGCCGTTATTCTCCAAAAGCGTTTCACAACCATCTACCCCAGTCGCCTTTGCGTTTACCTTCAAGGCTCATGAAGGTTAGCCGCATTCGCCAATGCGTTCTGTTTGTTGTTTCAGACTGTCAACCGTTTGCTGTTGTTGTTGCTGAAACAGTTTCATTGTAGCCTTGAAAGCCGCAGCCCGGTTTTGTTCACCTTATTTGCGTTTTGCTCTCGTTCACAGCCCGCTTAAAGTCTGTAAACTGCTCTCCTTACTGTGGCCGCCGCAAAAGGTCGTCCACCCTGCGCGGTTCTCGCCCTTGCAGTTCTTTCTGTTTTAGCTGCCAGTTCTCAGCAGCAGTGTGTTGCATGTTCTTTTTCAGACTTTCCAACCAGAATCTCACCGTTACGAAGCCCTTACGCAAGTCTTCGGCGTGTTGGCGTTCTTTCCAGGTTCTGTTGGCTTGTTCCAAATTGTTTTCGCTTGGTCGAGCATGCGTTTAGCATACCACCCTGTTTCCAATTGCTTTTTCAGCTCGTCAATTCGCGTTCGTATCCCGCCTTGCACTTTAAAGAGTACGAAACAGCGGCGCTACGCTCACGATGATGATATGGGCGAAAACTATTCTATGGGGATTTTTGAGAGTTATTTTGAGGAGTTGGGCGAGCGGAGCAGGAAAGTGTCAACAGTTTTGCCGCTTGTGTTTCTGGTGGCGGTGGCAGGTTAGTTGGGATAGTCGGACATACAGATACATGTCCGATCAGTCTGACCAGTCCGACCAGGTTCGACCGGGTCTGGAAAGCTAGAATGCTTATCCTTTTAATTATGCACCAACGTTCCGATATTCACGCATAACGCGTTCGAGATTACCCAACATCCATGTTAAAACACGACGCGTTATTCCCCACACATCGGTTGCGGTGAGTGTCCATCACCTTTCAAACCGCGCGCGTATAAATCTCGTCGTAGGTTATTTCTGCAAAACTTTGTGGCTGAATTTCTCGTCGGCTGCATAGATGCTGTCCACGCGCGTACTTAGTATTATTATTGTCCGCCTTATTTATTCCGCGCAAATGAACTGCCTGTGTTCGTAGAAATAAGGCGATCCAGTTCCGGTGGAGAAAATGCAGACGTAGCCCGATTCCATGCTCGATGGCTCCTTCCACTTGCTGGTAAAACCTGTCAATAGGTTCCATCCTAGTCACAGGGGCACCTTCGTTTTCACGCCGATAGCCCTAAGGTCGAACTTAATGCCAACGAATTATCATCACAGCACATGCCCATTTGGTCGCCCAACGCGGTCGAACCTTTTGCGCCTCACTCAAGTCCGCTGCGGAAGAAGTCACCACCGATAACGAGATACCTATTTGCATGCCCATCTCATGCACAGCCTTAACTAAGCGGGCATATTTCAGACGTTAGGGTTCGGTCTGCGGCTTTGATGCCCATCAAGCTTCCTGCCGCTCAATCCTTAATAATATTCTATTGTACATTGTATAATGTTGTTTGTCCTATATGTGTTAGCACGCTGTTGCTAAATCTCGAACCGCAGCTTATCGGCCATTTCGTTGCCAGGCGTAGGGTTGCGAGTAAGTTCGCAGTTGCCCCTGCCTGTCTCGCAGGGTTATTATGCCGTTGGTTTCCCCACCAACAAGTTCGGCGTCAAAACGCCCGCTTGTCGCTATAACGAGATGAAAGCCCATTGCGCGGCGCGCGGTATTGGTAACGCGCGGCAACGAGGGTGCCGTCGCCTTCAACAAGTTCCATTGGGCGGCAAACGCTCAACAATATTGTCGAGCAGTGCCAGGCATCAGCGACACCTGCCCGCCCATAATCTGCGCCGAGCGAAACAGGATTTGGCGTATCGCCACAAACCGGAAACCCGATTAACGTTTTCAGCCCTGATGCCGTGCCAAAACGCATTGATTTCGCCATGCGCAAGACCTCGTTTCGATGAGCGTTCCGCTGATTTTGCGGTCGCGCTAATAGATGCTGTTCGGCCATTTATACGGATGTCGGCGCAAGCGTCCAAAACATCCTGAAGTGTGCTTCAATGCCCCGCCATCGACAGGGCAAACTGTTGCTGCAAGGCAACGTAAACGGCGCCGCCCGGACCGAAAGCAGGTTCTTCCCTGCCCGCTTTCCAGCGGTTAACGCCTTGTCCGCGCCCCGCCGCTGCCAAAGGTGTTCACCACCACCATTTCTGTCTGTTTCCAACGCCAGTCCTTTTGCGGGCAAGCTGGTCGAAGCGGTTTTTCCAAGCAAACGCTTCAATCTTCATGCCTTCAAGCCAGCAGGGTTAAAGGCGTCTTCGATGTGTTCTAGCTGGGCGTTTTCGTTATTGCCAACATTGTCACCCACGTCGAAAACGTACCTGTTCCACCACATTAAACTGTTTGATGAAGTTGTTGGCGGCAATTCCGCATGTTTTATCTTCGCCTGTTCACCCGTCGGTAGGTTCCGACACATCGTTTGTCGCGTGTTCTTCAACAACAGTGGTCAAGTCGGCTAATTGCCACCAGGTCGATGTCTCGTTTGCCGCAATGCCAATCGCGGTCTCTGACAACACACCCTGTTTTGCAGGCATTCGCAGTTGAAATTCGCCCCATTTGCCCAAAATCGTTGTGCTTTGCCATGCTCATTCCTTTCTTTCCTTTCTTTTGCAAAAGTAGCCTTTATGGCAGCGTTTGCAAAGTGTGGGCACGTGTTTTTGCGGGCAGTAAGGTAAAGACGAACAGCAAGTAACGGCCTTTGGGCTAAACAGCAGCTGCACATATCTCACTACAAGTGTTCACCTGTCGCTACAAGGCTCTTGTACTGTCGCTACAGTGCTTGTACTAAATTATTACAGTGCTTGTAGTGTTACAAGGTGCTTGTAGTAAACTACAAACTTATTAGTACCGCGTTGCGTTACAATTAAAATAGTTACAAAATTATGCTTTGCATGGCATTTAGAAACTTAAATTGGAGTATAATTGCAGCGTTGTCAGTAGGCTCGAAACGTGTTTTTATGCGTTATGTAGCATGGACGCAGTGCGTTGTTTATGATAACCGCTAAATTTTAAGACATAGATGGTACACTTACTAATTTTAGCAGCCGCAGAGACAGATGATGAATTTTTACCGCGGTGGATCGATATGAGTGAAGGAACGTATCATCCGCACCCGATGCCTTTGACAATTTATATTTCTAACCGCTTTAATAATGCAGGACTCCCAATGACAGCAAAGACAAGAGAAGTCTTCGAGCGCTCTGCGGCTGGCCTTCCTAATGGTTATGCCAGCAGAAGACAACGCTGATGTTGCAGAGGTTTATGGCTACAAACAAGAAAATGGTTTATTTCACTCGTTTGCAGTCGCCTTCTCTTCAATGCCGAGTTTCATACCAACCTCGGCGATGAACATTTGGTACCCGTTCTCGTTTGCACAGAAACCTCGTGCACGCTTATCAACGGACAGGTGAATGCGTTGCCGATGCCCGGCGACAGCATACACACGCCGGTGCGCTACGATGGAAAACGCCCATCCGAGGTGGTGTTCAGGTGGCAGTGAAAGGCTGCCGCTGGCCAAACCGCCTGATAAGTAGCATCGACGACATGAGAAGGCAGATGCGCTATGAGCCGCCGTCTGGCTTGTGTCGTGTAGACATTACGCCACACAGCAGCAGCGAATGAAAGACTCGCCGCGAACGCTGCCTCGAAGGTGCAAGAGATGGTGGCTGGCAGAAGTCGCATCTAAGTCGATGTGGCAGCCGAATACATACCTCGCTAACACCGGAAGCCGCCGTATACGTTTTGCCGCAGGCGGAATATACGCAGATGTGGCGCCGACACCCGGAAAGACCTATTGCTGGGCGAACAAGGCATTAGCGATTACTGGACTCGATGGACGGCGTGAAGTTGCAACGTTCGGCGCGAAGGAGGCATCGCGTAACCCCGACCACGTGTGGAGTTTCGCGTGCGCCATTGTTTTCGCTGAAACACGAGAGCTGTTGCGAAAAGCAACATACACCCCTGCACGACAGCTCGAAAACCACAGAGCGGCGAGTTGAAGCCGCCTTTCATCAAGGCGCACAACGCGATGCCGTGCCTTTTACCTTCGTATCAGCCTGCCAGGCTTTATGCGCAACGGAAAAGAATTGGAACGCGCCAAACCGCTGCCTTGCCGGAACATAAGGCTAAGTATAACGCGGACGCGGGTTATCTAGACATTTCTGAAAAGCTGATGGAATAGGCTGCAGCCGTCAACATCTGCACTTTCTGAAACGCTATGCAAAGGGCTGTAACGTGGGTTTGACGCCTAGCCCTTGCCTTTACGGAACACATCAAAGCAACACCACATCGCTCAACCAATTTCCCGAAACGCATCATAAACTAATCCTGCTTTATCGATGAGAACAACTGAAAACAACCACCAAACAGCACTTGGGTGGCTATACACGTGCTATGGCGCTCTTGCATGTTACCAGTGCGAATAGCCCTAAAGTGGGGCACTCGACGACTCGAAGAATACGGCTCTGTGAGCTGCTGCGTGAGCAAACTGAACCGTTGGGAACGAAGCGGTCGAAAGCAAACAGCCAATGCCACCATCGAATTTCAAGAAGTGGCACTTGTGGGCATCGCCCGCCCAACCACACTTTAAACGCAAAAGACGTACCGTTAGACAAGGTTTTGGGACGCTTAATTGGCGACCAAAACGTGTTGAGTGCGCTTGCGAAACGGGCCGACATATCATCATTTTCGTCTTACAACAGGGGATGTAGACGACAAAGAGATGCTACGCATCGAGGGGTATGGTTACGGACGCCAAGACCAACGAAACGCTGGTGGGTGCCACCGTTATGCTTACCGATGGCACCAAGACTGGCGGCGTAAACGGCACCATCACCGATGTGAACGGCAAGTTCTCGTTGCAAGTTCCACGTAAGGCCTCCATCAAAGTGTCGTACATGGGCTGCGACAGGTTTCGTTGCAGATTACCAGATCGAAACCCACACAGGAAGATTGCGCTCGAAAGGCCGATGGCAGCATGGTGGAGTAAGTGGTGGTTACGGGTCTTAGCAAGAGAAGCAAATCTAGCTTTACAGGCAACTATGTGTCGGTGAAAGGCGAAGAGTTGCGCAAGCTAAACCCCAACAACATCCTTAAAAGCTTGCAGTTTTACGACCCCAGCTTTAAGGTTCTTGAAAGCAATACGCGTGGTTCGGACCCCAACGCGCAGCCCGAATTCCTTATCCGCGGCGACCAAAACCTGGGCACAACGGCATCGCTTAACAGCATGGACTTGTTGCTCGACAACAGTTTCGAGCCGCCCAAACACGCCGCTCTTTGTGCTGGATGGGTTCATCGTGTCGATGAGTCGCATATTGCAACTCGACCCGAACGCATCGAAAACGTTACGATATTAAAGATGCAGCTGCAACAGCCATCTAGGTTCGCGCGCATCTAACGGCGTAGTGGTTATCGAGACTGCGTTGCGCCCGACGGTGTGTTGTCGGTTAGCTACAATGGAGGTCTGACCATACAGGCACCCGACCTTACCGATCTGTAAGCTAATGAACGCGCGCGAGAAGTTGCAGATGGAATGGGATGCAGGCGTTTACGAACCGTCTAACGACAGAGCATGAACCGCTACAACCAATTGCTGCGCAACGTGCCGGCTGGTGTGTAGACGCTTATTGGCTGAGCAAGCCCCTGCGTACGGCATTACCGCACACTCGCCATTCGATATCGGCAGCAGGCGGAACAGAGGTTTTTCCGTTATAGCCTAGACCTTTAACGCCAGCCTTCGTAATCCGGTCGTGATGAAAAGGTTCGGAACAAAACAACAAGAGCCTCTAATTTCCAGCATGACCTATCGTAAGGAGAACGTTTCCGTAGGCGCAAGTCTTAACCTCCCGGAGACAGATGGGCACAATTCGCCCTATGGCTCGTTCTCCGAATATACGCGCGTAAACCCCTATTATCGTCCAACAAACGAGTTTGGCGAGTACTTACAGCAGCTAGACAACCACACGGGTTCGGGTAGTGTGCCCATTGCCAACCCCCTTTATAATGCCAATGTGGGCATAAAAGACCTGACAAGCAACACCAACATCACGGCCAGCCTGAACTTGGAATACCGCTTGTTGAAGAATTTGAGGCTCACGGAGAACATCTCTTACATGCGCGGAATGGCGCGAACAGAGAATTTCTTGCCTGCCACGCACACCGTTTTCATTACCGAATTAGACAAAACCTTGCGTGGTAGTTACACCAAGAACACGGGCGAGATGACTTCGTGGTCGAGTAACTTGGGCTTGAACTGGAACATGGCCTTTAAGAAACACCTGCTCAGCGTGTTTGGCAACTGGACGTTAAGCGAAGACCGCAGCAACTATGTGAACCTTTCGGCCGTGGGTTATCCCGATTCGCACATGGACGATTTCATCTTTGGAAACAAGATGAGAACTCATCCCAGCGGCTCGGAGTCTATCGCAAGGTCGATGGGACTTATCACGCAGCTTTCATATAGCTACGACAACCGCTACTCGGTGGATGTTAACGTGAGCAGCGAAATAACATCAAGATATGCCGACCACAACCTGACTCCCTTCTGGAGCGTGGGCTTAAGGTGGAACGCTTATCGCGAAAAGTGGTTGGCTGGTCGCGTGTCTAACCTCGTGTTCAGAGCCACCTATGGCGTAACGGGTGCGCAAAATTCAAGTCCTGCCGACGCCATCGAGTATTACACGTTCAGCCAAACGATGCGTCCTTACGCCTCGTTCTCCACATTGGGGGCCGTGTTGTCGCGCCTGAACAACCCCAACATCAAGTGGACTAAGACAGACACATGAGCCTGGGTTTGACGTGGGCGTGTGAAAAACCGTGCCAACCTCTCGTTTCAACTATTACAACAACATCAGCAGGCAGCTGTTAACCAACTACGACCTAGCCCCCTCAACGGGTTTCGAGTCGCAGTACATCAACGCTGGCGAACTTCAAAACCGCGGTTTCGATGCTACGCTCAACGTTATTGCCTTGCAGAATATCCGTAAGCAGTTTTTATTGGACGGTGGCTTTGGGCATGAACCACAAACCGCAACAAAGATACGTAAGATGATCCATCACCTTCGTAAAATGAACGAAGAGCAGCTGAAATCCAAGTCGGCTCCGCTGCCCGTTTACCAAGAAGGCAAGTCTACCACCACCTATTACGCCGTGCGCTCGTTGGGTATCGACCCCATGACGGGCAACGAAGTGTTCCTTACGCGTAATGGCGAGAAAACCCTAGTGGAACCCGCAGACAAAGGTTCCCGTTGGCGACACAACACCGAAGATGAACGGCACTATCAGTTCGTCTGTCAATGGCGCGCGGACCTCTCGTGTACGCTCGGTTTCATCTACAAGTGGGGCGGCATCGTTTACAACCAAACGTTGGTTGACAAGATAGAGAACAGCAACATCGCTTATAACCTAGACCGACGCGCCGCACAAGACCGTTGGCGCAAGCCCGGCGACGTAACGAAGTACAAGCGCATAGACCTTAACGGGTCGCAAACGCCTGCTTCCGACCGATTTATCATGAAAGATAACGAGCTGAGGTTGGCCATGTGAACGTAGGTTACCGCTTTAAGCAAGCCGATTATAAGCTTTTGGGCCGACTAAACATCGACGTACTGTCGCTTAACTTCACCACCAACGACCTCTTGCGCCTGTCAACAGTGAAGATGGAGCGCGGTCTTGGCTATCCCTTCTCACGTTCTTATACATTCACTTGCTCCATCATTTTTAAGTCAATAGCCCTATGAAACATTTAATTTTTCCCTCCATATTATATAAGGTGTGCCGCATGGGCACCCTCCTTCTGGCTTGTTCGCTGGTAACGGCCTGTTCGGGATGGTTTGATGTAAGCCCCAAGACCGACCTCAAAGCCGATGAGATGTTCTCTACCGAGTCGGGTTTTGAAAGTTCGCTCACGGGTATCTACCTGCTGATGACTGACCAGGGCTTACGGCGGCAACATGTCGTTCGGCCTGCTCGACCAGTTGGCCCAGCAATACGACTACATTCCCGATGGAGCCAACGACCGTGCGGCCATCTACAACTACGCCACAGCAACCTCGGATGGTTTCCGAACCAAGCAGAAACTCGCCCAATCGTGGCTGAAACTCTATAATGTAATTGCCAATTGCAATAACTATATTAAGTGGCTCGACCGCAATGGAGAGTCGGTTATACGCAACGTGAAGACGCGAAACACTTTCCGCGCCGAGGCTCTTGCCATAAGGGGCGTGTGCCATTTCGACCTCGCTTAGGGCCTGGGGCCGTGGAAATATGGTACAGATGCGGCCGCAGCAGATGCGCCTTGCATTCCCTTATCGCACGTGGCCGATAACTCAAAGCAGCCCCTTTTGCCCGCGAAAGAGATTGTGAAACTGGCCTTGAAAGACCTCGGTGAGGCCAAAACACTGCTGGAACACGAGAAAAAAATGCACTTGGACAACAACGAACGCCAGTTCCGCTTTAACTATCATGCCGTAAACGCCCTCATGGCACGTATCTATTGCTATGCCGGCGATGCCACAAACGCTGTGGCTTGCGCGCAAGACGTGGTGGATAATTGCGGCCTGACGTTGGTTTCGAGCAACCAAGACGACCCAATCCTCTTCTCCGAGTGCATCGCTGCGCTTAACATCTACCACCTTACCGAAACCTTCTCGTCGCACTGGGCCGACGGAGAAAAGTACACAACCCAGTACTTTATCCGTTCAGAACGGTTCAACAGCTACTTTGAAGTGTCGGGCGACCGCCGCGAAGACATGCGCTCGAAGAGTTCTGCGTTCTACGAACACGCAGCAGCAAAGACCGCTTTGTCGCGTAAGTACAACACCAACCCCAAGGAGGCTGTGCCACTGATACGCTGACCAGAGAGTGTATTACATCCTCTGCGAGATGACGCCAGACCTAACTCAGGCTGCCCGATTTCTCAATGCCGTGCGCAACAAGCGTGGCTATTCGCGCTCGCTTAACGTAAACTTTGCCGACGAGGCTAGTCGGTTAAAGGCCTTAGACCGCGAGTTCCGCAAGGAATTTTATGCCGAAGGGCGGTATTGGTACTCTGAAACGCCACGGAATAACGGGCTGACCTATGATAACAGCATCGTTTTGTCGAAAGAACGCTTGTTCCCACTTCCCTGATGCAGGAGAAAGAATATGGCTGGAACGCATACTCCACGATGCACAAGCTCGGCAAACAAAACCCCACAAACCAACCCTTAAACCACGATGAAGATGAAGAATAAGTTTGGATATGTCCTTGCCGTGGCCCTTGGCTGCATGCTCTCTTCCGCTTGCAAGGAAGAAATGGTGCCACTTTATGCCGATGATGGCGACGGCGTTTACTTCAATTACGGCAACAAAGATGCACTTAACGCCACAGTAAACTTTGCCGACTCCATTCTCACCGCTCCCAAAGAAATTGGCGTTTCCTTAAAGCTTAAGTTGATGGGGACGCAATTCCGACCAACCTAGAAGGGTGGTTCTCAAGTCCAGAGCCGTGCGAGGCGTGGCAGAAGCCACGGTGGTTTGTCCCGAAGTGGTGTTCAAACCGGGCGAAAACGAGAAGTCGGTGACGGTGTTGGCACAACGTCCTTCATTGGTAGACAGCACCTTTAAGGCCGAAGTGTACATCGATGCCAACGACCCAGCCTCGCAGATAGGGGAGGGGATAAAGGAGTTTCAAGCTTTCACCTTGCATGTGAAGGAAGCCTATACCAAGCCGCTCTCAATGGGACGGCATGGGAGGTTCGTACTTCGGAACATGGTCGGCTGCTAAACAGAAGTTGCTGGTAAAGGTGACGAAACGTAACAATTTCTATGCCGAGAACGACTACTCCAAGTTCGTTCAGTGGAATCTTGCTGCCGTAGATAGCCTTCGCCGTCAGCAGCAAGCTGCGCAAACGGCCATCGAGGTGAGACATCCCTTTCACCAACGACAACACCTACGCCAAGCCTTGGTACTGGACATCGCGCTCCAAGACACCCTATCTGGGTGCCTATCAGAGTGGTTCTTTCGTAGGACTTTGCAACAGCATGGACATCACTACGGCCAACGAATATGCCCAACTAGGGGGCAACGAGGCGGCGATGAAGGCTTTGAACCTGCGTCGCGGTGAAACTGATGATGCAACGATACAACACCTTTTATCTGGACGGATGGCGGCCGGGCAACAGCTACAAGGGCAGTTTCTACATCCCCATGTTGCCTAATGTGGCCTACGAAGTGGTTGAACCGCAGCCTTGGAAAGACGAACAAGGCGGCAAGGCGATGATAGAGAAATACTATGGACCATATTCTGCCGCTAAATATCGCTTTATGATAAACGTGTGGCTTGCGCATAAGGGCGCAGATTTTGTGCTTAATCAGCTCTTCCCCGTGATGAACGAGTGGGGCGATGTGCACTGGGATGCCTCGCTTGGAGGCGAAGCGGCCATCAAGGCTTGCAACAAGTTGTTCCGCGAAAAGGCCGCACAAGGCTCTTATCCCTTTACGTTCCCCACTGTGCCATAAGGCAAGCGAGGGTATAAGAAGGTGTGTTTGGCGCACTAAACGATTGGTGCGCCAAACGCAAATCCATAAAATAACGTATAAATTAACTAGAAATGACGAATAATATAACCATACAGACGGTGAGTAAGCGTATGAGAACGCCTCTCCGTTCGCCTTGGAAAAGCGTTGGGAACAAGGCCGCTTGCCTTTCTCTGCTTGTAGCCGGCATGTTCTCTTCCTGCTACGAAGACAAGGGAAACTATACCTACAACTTCGATGGGATGAACGCCATCGACACGCTTATATTCTCACCTGCCTCGGTAGAAACGCTTACGGGACAGACCATTGAATTTACTCAGCCGCTCACTGCGGACGAAACGCACAAGCGCATCGAAGTGCAGGTGGGGCAAACGCTGTTGAAAAACACCGACCATCTGGACTTTCAATGGATTCGTTCTTATCAGAAAAACAAGGAAACTGTAACGAGATACATTTACCACTAGGGGTATCTGGATGTTGAACTGCCCGTGGGCAAGGCCACTCGTTTCACTGTACACCTTAAAGTGCACGACCGTAGCACGGGTCTTTCGCGCTATCAGAACTTCGCGGTAGCCACTCGTCCCATCTATAAAAACAGCCTTTTCTTCCTTCATGGCAAGGCGGGCAGCGTTCAGTTGGGCAATGTAGAGACGGTTGGCGCTGTTACCAACGTATGCAGCGATGCCTATAAGCTTATCTTTTAAAGAAGAGAAAAACCCCTTTTACCGATGCCCTATAAGCTGATGTTCCAATATGGATTGGTAGCCGAAGGCAGGGATTTCTTGAAGAAACAGAACTTTATCGTGTTTTCTAAATAAGGGCGGAAGTGAAGGCCTACGACCCCTTCGGATTGACCCCACGATACACGGCATACAAGGATTTTGTTGTGCCGGTGAGTGCATCAAGACGCTTTCTGGCAGATAAGATTGGCATGACGGGCGACCCTTCTAACCAGATCGAGACTTCTACTATATGTTGGGGTAAGGACGGCCGTTTCTTAACGGCTCGCACCATTCCTTCATTTTTCAAAACGCCCGCCACCGAGGGTTCAGTGTTCTAACTATAATGTTACCGCTGCTGCCATCACGGCAAGCCATTTCGTGCTGTGGGACGGACGTAACAACCGTTTCTTGTATGTAAGCAAAGACGATGGCTACGGCATTTGGGCAGAGCAACAGGCGTATCAAGCACAGCTAAACAATCCTGTGCTGGATGCACACGTTGACTTCTCGGGACTTAAAGAAGGACTTTCGCCCTGTTGGAAAAAGCAATTTACGGCTATATTCAGTATCGCGAAAACTACAATAAGGCCGACGTCCTTACCATTTTCCGCGATAAAGCCGCCCCCTAACTATTACCTCTACCAGCTCACCTCGACGGCAACTGACGGCGACAAGAGCTCTGGCGGCAATGGCGATGAACCTGCTTTACACCATCAAGGGCCAGAAAGCTGGAAGGCTTTTTCGCCCCCGTCTGTTGCCACCATCCTTTATAATACGTGGTTCAGCGCCAATTACATCTTCTATGCCGATGGGGCCGACGTGGTGCGCTATAACGTGAACAACGGCGATAAAGCCGTGCTGTACAGCGCGCCTGCGGGCTATACCATCGCGTGTATGAAGTTCCGTTCGGAAGATACCTTTATCTATTCTACCGACTTAGGGCGCTATCTAAGCATCGGATTGAATAATGGTGCCAACGGCGCCGTTGCCGAAATAAAGCTCAATACGGCATCAGACGTGGACAACTCCACACCCCGCTTCTACGACAAAAGGATAGTGAGGGGCATAAGCTGGGCAACATCCTCGATGTTCAGTTTGTTCGCGAGTATTCGTATGCGTTGCCAAGTAATAAATAAGTTGTTAAGTTGACGAGTTAACATGTTTACTAGTCAACCTGTTAACCCGTCAACTAACTCCCATCTTCACACTAAAAATCATCCATTCATGTATAAATCCTTCTTCACAATCCTTTTCTCGCTCTTTGCCACCACGCTCTTTGCCCAGCAGTCAAGCTAGTATTGAAGGCGAGATAGAGGGCATTTCGAGGGCCAACTGCAACTCATTGTACGCAGTTCGGAGAGCCGTTGGGACCTCATCCACACCGTGGCCTTTGCCAACGGACGTTTCTCCATGCCCAATATCGAACTTACCGAACCGCTGCCAGCCCGCTTGTCGGTGGCTGGTTATCAAGGTGGTTTCTCCTTCTTTATCGAGCCTGGCACAGATTATCGCGCCCTTTTGCGCAACGACGAGGAGCTGGTTTGTGCGCGGAAAAGGCTTGCAAGACACCGACAGGGCATACCAACAGAAGTGCCTAAGCCTGAGTGCAAAGCGTGCGGCTGCAACAACGGGCCGATAGTCTTCGCAAAGCTTTGCGCTATGGCAGTGCCAGTAGGGTAAACGACACCATCGCACAGTTGCAAAAAAGCCTGGAAACCGAACGCCTTAACTTTATTTCTGCCAACGATAACATCCTTTCTGCCAGTCTGCTTCTTCAAGAGGCAGAGAGCAAAGATGCCCTGGAGGCTCTGCCAACAGCTTTTATGCGCAGCTTGGCGGCAAAGGCACGACAGAGCCGCTGCGGCCTTATCTTGAAACAACGCATAGAACGTTTGCAGCAAGTGAGCAAAGGGAAGCAAAAGCTCCCGACTTTACTTTGCCTACCTCAGACGGGCGTAAATTCACCCTGAGCAAGATGCCCGGGGAAAGGTGAAAATCGTGACTTCTGGGCCTCGTGGTGCGGTCCGTGCAGGCTAAACAATCCCGTTTTTGCGCCAGCTATATGCCGATTATCATGCCGCAGGACTTGAAATTGTGAATGTTTCGTTAGACGAGAAAACGCGACCGTTGGTTGGCTGCCGTTAAGCAAGACCAGCTTACATGGACACAGGTTTCTTCGCTTAAAGGGGTGGAAAGACGACGTGGCCAAGAACTACAACGTAACCGCCATCCCTGCCATCTTTGTGCTCGATGCCAACAACAACATCCTTGCAACAGGGCTACATGGCGACGATTTGCGCAAGTTTGTTGCCAACTTATTTTCCAATAAGGCAGCAAAATAGTGCGACGTGTGGCTTTTATGGGCATTTTAAGCAACCAAATCTGTTGCTTGTTTGCCCTAAAACACATTCAAGGCAATATTTATAACCTGCCTTAAAAGACATATCGGAAAACTTAAAATAGAAATAACAACATCCCATACAACATGAAGAAAGAACTTATATGCTTGTTGCTGTGCTGTGCAGGAACTGCCGTTGCACAGCAAAACGGCAATTATGTAATAACAGGAACGATGACGGTAGACTCGCTACGCTACACGCCCGAACGTATAAAGAAGGTGTATCTAACCCACGAAGTTCAAGGGCAAGACGTAGTTGTAGACTCTGCCACCGTTGAAAACGGGCGGTTTACCTTCAAGGGGAAAGCTCCCGGCGTGCTTGCTCCTTATCGCATTTCGGGCTTTGACAATGGCACCGTACAGCTGTTTCTCGAACCGGGAGAAATCACGGTGTTGCCTTTCGATGGTCGTTTTCCAGTAGGAGCGAGCGTAAAGGGCACGCCTGGCAACGACGTTCTCTTTGCTTATCAGCAATTGGGAAGTGGTGCCGTAGACATAGCTAAGCAGCGTATGGACAAGGTTTTGGCCAGTCTGCCCCCCGAACAGCGTAACGATGAGAAGGCGTTTTATCCCTATCAGCGTGCCACATACTATGTAAATAGCTTGTCGCACCGCACAACCGCCATGCGTTTTGTGGCCCGTCACCTCGACTCGCCCGTAACGCTTTACATCATTAAATACGACCTGTTCAGGTTCTTTACACCCCAAGTGTTGGAAGAAACCTACCTCAACGCCGTGCCCGCCGCCGTGCGTAAGCATCCCATGTATCGCGAACTAACCAACTTGGTGCGGGCAGCCAGTTTGGAAGTGGGCAAACCTGCACCCGACATTGATGGCTTAACGCCTGATGGGAAAAACGACTTGCCCTGTCTGACTTGAAAGGGAAAATACGTACTGATAGACTTTTGGGCATCGTGGTGTGCGCCATGTCGCCGCGAGTTTCCCGTTATCAAGCAAGCTTTGCAAGAAACACAAGGCAAGGTGCCTTTCATGGTGTTGAGCTATTCGATAGACAGTAAGAAGAAGGAGTGGACCGACTGCATAGAGCGCAACAGCCTAACGCATGCCAACTGGCAACACATTTCTGCGTTGAAGGGATGGGGTTCGCCTGCGGCCAAACTATATAATGTTGAGGGCTGTTCCACGCACGGTGCTTATCGGTCCCGAAGGCAACATCGTGGCCTTTCGACTTACGCGGCGAACAGCTTATTGAGGCCGTTAGGAAGATGAAGACTACCAGTGCTAAACCTGCTGAAAGCCAAAAGGTAGAGCGGATGCTGCAAAGGCTGTGGCTAGCGAGGTGAAAGAGATACCCGACAAACCGCTTTACGAAGAGTATCTAGCCCTGGAACGCCAACGCGACCAGCAAATAGCGCAAGACCTTGCGCAACTTCATAACACGCCAAAGGGCGAGGCATATCTCAACACGGCTGATGGTAAGATAGATGCTGAGGGGCATTCGCCATGCCGCCGATATTGGATGGACGGCCGAACGTTTCCAATTCTTGCTCGACCACAACACATCGCCCCTCATGCCCTTACTTGTGGAACGCGACATGCTGCCTATCTTTAATAAAGAATACGGCCGTCAGCTATCGGCTGCTGTTGCTCCGCAGATACTTACGCACCCCTATGCCCGTTCGCTCGAAAATAATGTGCGTTCGCGCAACCTCATGCAAGGTAGCGATGTGCCAGACATTGCCCTTCCGCTACCATGGCACTCGTTCGTCAGCTCAGCAACAGCTTGGGCAAGTTTGTGTGCTTACGTTCTGGGCATCGGGTTGCCCCAGCCTGCCAACGCAGATTTGCCCTGCTTAAAAAGCTGTATGACGAAACTCGTGGCTCGAAAGACAAGTTCGAGATGATTGGTTTCTCGCTCGACAAGAACCCCAAAGACTGGAAAAAGGCCATGAAAACGCTTGGCATAGATGCCGCAGACTGGTTGCAGGCCTGCGACTTTAAAGGGTAGTGCATCGCCCTCCGTTGCCTTTTTCAATGTTGGGGAAACGCCCACCAATGCTGTATCGACCCGAAGGCAAGGCCATCTCGTTGACTTTGCAGGGGCGAAGAGTTGGATACGCGAGTAAAACAAATTCTATCGGGCGACTTGTATTATCAGAAAGAAGAGCCTAAGAAATAGGCGTTAAGCCCTGTGCGCACTGCTATTGCGCACCGCATATAAGGTATAGGCGCATTCTATAAAAGGGGAGGATGCTATATTCCCCACCTTTATAGAATGCGCCTATCTATCATACCAAATTGTTGCACTACTTTTCTACGTCTGGCAAGACCTATACAGTCATGAAGGCATCTTTGACCTTTCACCCTTTTTTCTTATCTTCTTCAAAGAAGATTAGACCTATAAAGTTAATTATTTTAAGTAGACAATTTTCACAGCTAATCTTGGATTTCATCTTCTGGGACCTTTTCTAGCATTCCTTTATCTATCATTTTTATTATACCTATTCATTATCTTATTTATAGGTAGATCTAAAACATTTATTTGTTTCTTTGATTTAATTTGAATTGAGGGTATTTCTCCCTAAAACTCTTGATTAGGCTTCCCGTCAGAATGAACAAATATATGTCTAATTAGCAGGTATGGTAACACTTCTTCTATTGCCTCGTCAGGAATCTCTAACCCTAGCTTGTTGTTGATTTTTTTTATTAAATCTAAGGTACTTTTTCGTTTTCTAATTGTTGGAATATATGGTCTGTTACAGCTTTCCTAAGTACATCATGACTAGATGCAGACAGTATGAAATTAGCGTCAAAGTTTATTTGTTGTTTTCTCCTATAAGCGTTGGGCGGGTGCCCCATGCGGCATGAAAAAGAACATACCTTAAGTATTCAGTTACTTCTTCGTATTGTTCTTTTATAAACGAAACTAACAAGGTCTTTCTTAAATGGAAAATTGTTATTTTACGGCAATGTGGAGTTTTAGCATATGAATATAATATGACTATTTTCTTTTGTTACACCTTTAAAAATAGCATCATCCCCTGCAAGAAGTTCCACATTTTCCAACAAAATGTTAATTATTTCATTGTCAGCCAAGAAGTGTTGTAGCCTGTTACAAAACCTTAAATACCCTTTTACTTATCATGTGTTTGATGTTGATTAATGTGCTGAAGAAAACATTGCTTTAGGAATTCCTCCTTTATTACTTTTTGAAAGTGGATTCCAACTTATGCAGTAAGCTATGCAAAAGTACCCATATATTGAAAATAGCGATGTTTACTTCAATAAAGGTAGGCATAATTCAAAAACATAAGTATGTTTGTAAAACAATAGTTTCTACGATTATCTATAATTCTCTTTTTGAAACCGTCTTGAATTTTTAATATACTTATATATATTGAGAAGAGTTTGTTGTCTTTGCTGACGCAACATAAGACATCCCCTCACACACGAAGTGCAGGACTAATCAACACATCAGTTCATCAACTCATCAGATTCATCAGCTCATCAACTCAAAACTCAGAACTCAGAAACTCCACAAACCTCAGTCAACCCATCAACTCACCTACTTACAAACACCAACTCCCCAACTCATAAACTCATCAACCCGCTAACTCAAAAACTTAAAATATTGTTTTTATTTTACAATATACCTCCAAAATCGCTCCGTTCTAGCGAAAATATAGGCCATAAAGTTGGTAAATATGCACTATTTCTCTATAACCTCGTGTCTTTGGTTGTCTCTATTTTTAGGAGCAGAACCTGCATTTTGCACCATTTGCCTTTCTAGATTGGTTGGCAGCTCTTATCAAGCCCAATTACCCACTTTTAGGCCCTAAAAAGCCCACTTTTTAATGGCCATTTTGCCCTTTCGGCTATGTTTTTATGGCTCTAAGGGGTTTTGTTTATGCAATTGCTGTGGATGTTTATGCTTTTCGCCTTGCATTTAGCGGCAAATCGCACCGCATTTAGCAGCGTGTTACCTTGCGTTTTGCACCAAAATGCCTTGCGTTTAGCACCAAAACGCACTCCATTTTGCAGCAAAACGCACTGCGTTTAGCGGCATTTTGCAAGTACATGGCTGCAAATAGCCTGAAAAACTGGTGCAAATGGTAGTGTTTCTAAATAAATATTCATTTTGCCGCACTCACATCCTAACCCCTTTTTGCATCAAAACAAACCTTCGCGAGAATCGATTTTTTGCGGCAAGGTTGGCGGTTGGTGAGCGGGAAGGGCACTCATAATGTTAAAATTCACACTGAAAAGTTGACAAGGATTCAGGTCGACAAGGTTTCAAGTTGACGAGTTTACAGGTTAATGAGCTGACAAGTTAACGAGCTTGACAAGTGAACAAGTTGACTGAGTGTGCTGGTTCGTGAGTTTATTAGTTGGGTAGTTGACAAGGGGTGCCGTCCACTCTGCAACTAAGCATGCACGGCTTAACTCCTTAACTCCCTAACTCCTAACTCCCTAACCCCCTAACTAACTCCCTAACTCCTTAACAAGTCAAAAGCATAACCACGTTTTGCCAAAGGCAAATGGGGCATAAATCCAGATTATATCGTATCTTTGTTAAGTACTTCGTACATGAGCGGGGAGAGTTTATCTTGGTTTTACAGCACAAAGACAATATACTCCGCTCAATATATAGGCATATTAAAAGCGAAGCCGGCTTTATATAATACGAAACACTAAAAACTCGATAAAATGGCGCAAAAAGACGAACAAAAGCAATTAGACGAACAAAGACAATTAGACGAACAGATGATGCGCAAGGCCTTAGACGAGGCAAGACAGGCCTTGGCACAGGGCGAAGTGCCCATTGGGGCTGTTATTGCTTGCAAGGGTAGGGTGGTGGCGCGTGCTCATAACCTTACCGAAACGCTTTGCGACGTTACGGCACATGCCGAAATGCAGGCCATAACGGCGGCGGCAAACATGCTTGGCGGAAAAGTATTTGCCCTGAATGCTACGCTCTATGTAACGGTTGAACCCTTGCCCCATGTGCGCCGGCGCATGTGGTTGGACACAGCTGGGACGCATTGTTTATGGCACGCGAGATGAGAAACGGGGCTACGAACGCTTTGCCCCAAACGTGCTGCATGCTAAGGCCACGGTTACGGTTGGCGTGTTGGAAGAGGAGTGTCGCGAACTGATGAAAAGCTTTTTTAGCGGATTACGAAAATAATTTGTTGTACATCTTATGCCCCGACGGCATCTTTCAGGCCTATCTTATCAGCTTGCTGCGACCAAATAGGTAAGACGTGCGTGTGTAGTCGAGGGCGCGAGCCAAATAAATACTGCCAATAACGCCCATTACAACCGAAACAGCTGCATGCAATAGGCCCGTGGGTTCGAGGCGAAAGCGGGTAGTATGAACTTGGCGAGCATGGTAAAGATGGGGTGGAAGATGTAGATTGGAAAGTGTTTCGGCCAATGTAATATGCCACAGCTTGCGCTTTATTACCCAAATAGGTGTGCAACTTGGCTGCGAAACAGAAAAAACAAAACACGCTTACAAGGATGGAGATGGTGGCCCAGTCTTGAAATCTGGGCGTGCCTACCAAAAGTAGGAAGGGTATTATGGGCCATAGGCTGCTTGTATACACCTTAGAAAAGTCTTTAACAAGGTGCCTGATGCCTACGCCAACGAAATAGTAGGTGGCAAACTTGATGTTAAGTAGGGGCGTGAATTGGGTCGTGAGTATAATGAAGGTGGCGAAAATAGAGAGTTTGGCCGCCGTGCTGATTTTCGGGACTACACGAAACGAGGCGTAATAAAGAACGCCACACACCACCATGAGATGTAAAAACCAATATGGACCGATAGACTTGATGAAAAGCACATGGGCAAATGCCTGCCACGTTGGTTGGGGTAAGTCCGTCCCTTACGGGCAAAAACAGCGACAAGCTGCATATCCCGAAACCATTACTACATAGGCCAGGGCTATTTTAGAGAGGTAAAGAGCGTAGGTTTTCAAGGGTTTGTTGATGTTTACTAGAAAGCCCGTAACAACCAAGAAACTGGGCATGAGGAATGCAAGGATGGCGTTTTTGAGTAGCGGATAGTGGTCGCCGAAGTTCACGATGTGAATAAGGATAACCAGAACAATGAGTATTGACCTGAAAAAGTCGAGGTGGTTATTGTGATTTATTAGTGTATAGTATAAGGGGGATGCGGCAACTAGCATGTCGCATCCCCTTGAGGACTGATAAGGTTCGTTGTGAAATATAGGGTTTTGGCCAGCCTTTTGCTTTATGATTGGGCTTTTAAGCCTCGATGCGTTATGTACAAAGTAGTGCTGCTGTTACTAAGCCAAGAAACCTTATTTCACTACTGCAACGAAGTATTTGCTTGTAGCTCCAGAACACGTCGGGGTTGGTAATGGTAAGCACATACTCCTTGTTAGCATCTCTTTCCAATGAGTAGCTAGAAGCGGGGTGAGTGGTGAGGAGCTGAACCGACTTAGAATAGAACTTAATTTCTTTAAGCGTGCGAATGTCGACACGTGTGAAGTAAGCCTTGTTGAAAGCGCTTTTGCAGTACTTTCCCGTCTACAAGGATGCCTTGTTCCTTCAGTTCCTTCTTCGTTCCGAACACGCTACCAAGCGGTGTGTATCTGCTTGTCTTGGTCGCTAATGGTTTGCGCCTTAGCCGTGTTGTCGGTCTTCAGCTTCGTAACGTGGGTGTTAAGGTTGTTAACCTTTTTCGTCTAACTCGGAGATGTGGATGTCCTTAGCATCGAGTTCGGCGCGCAGTTGTTGCAGTTGTTGGTCTTTTCTCGTCCAATTGTTTCATCAGCCTTTTCAACCGTTTTTCTTCAGTTCTGCACCCTTTAAACGTACTTTTTCTCCAGTTGTGCGCGCAGTTTTTCAACAGTGCACGGTTTTTCTTCCATGCGTTGTGTGATGAACTTGATGTTTTCTTTAATCTGCTCAGACTTGTTGGCCCTTCGCCGTCTTTTGCGATATTGACATGGTTTTTCGGCCTCATTAATCTGTCGGAATCCGTCTTGGATTTCGTTCATGGTAGCCCATCATGTCGTTCAACTGATTGTCTCTTTGTTGGATAATCTGCTGCAAAAGAGTCGTTAAGTTGCGGTTCTCCATTGGTTTTACCTTGTTTGCAGGCTGCCAACGACAATACTGCGAAACACGCGATAACAAGTTTCTTCATAATTTTTCTCCTTTCGATTTTTTTATCTTTTACTACTAGTTCCTGCTAAAACAATAACTATTTCACCACGTGGGCGTTTGTTCGAAGTGTTTAGCCACTTCTTGAAGTGTTCCCCGCACGTTTTCTGTGCAACTTTGGATATTTCCTGCATACGCACACTTGTCGTTCGGCGCCTACAACTTCGGCCAGTTGGGTGAGGGTTTTCACCAATCTGTAAGGCGATTCGTAAAACACCATCGTGCGTTGCTCGTCTTTTAGGCTTTCGAGATAGGTTTTCCGCCCTTTCTTTTGGGGGATGAACCCTTCGAAACAAAACCTGTCGCAAGGCATTCCCGACGATACCACGGCAGGGATGCAAGCCGTTGCACCTGGCAAACAATTAACGGTTATGCCTGCCGCCACGGCTTCGCGCGCCAGGAAAAAACCTGGGTCGCTGATGCCCGGCGTTCCCGCATCGCTAACGAGGGCGATGTTTTGCCCCGCTTTAAGGCGTTCTACATTTCCGGCAGACGTGCCATGCCTCGTTAAACTTGTGGTGCGATTGCAGGTGAGCCACCCCAATGCCCAGGTGTTTAAGCAAGATACCCGTCGTTCGGGTGTCTTCTGCCAGTACCAAATCGGCCTCTTTCAGGGTGCGAATGGCGCGCAGCGTGATGTCCTCCATATTGCCCACAGGGGTGGGTACAATGTATAAGATGCCCATATTGTACGCAAATATGGCAATATATATATTCCTAGTAGCAAAAAAAGCAGGCGTTTGTTTGCAATTTTTAAAACGTCTTTTTGTACTTTTGCATCAGTATGATTGATAATGCAACTGGCGAGAACCACCGCCAAGGAAGAGTGGAAGTGATTTGTGGCTCGATGTTTTTCGGGCAAGACAGGAGGAGCTGATACGGCGTATGAAACGTGCCGTGTTTGCCAAACAGCGGGTTGAGATGTTAAGCCCGCCATTGATACGCGCTTTTTCGGAAGACGACGTTGTGAGCCACGACCGCAATGCCATTCATTGCACGCCCGTGGATTCGTCGGCGGCGATATTGTTGCTTTCGGCAGACATCGACGTGGTGGGCATTGATGAGGCGCAGTTTATGGATGAGGGGTTGGTGGCCGTTTGCAACGAACTGGCCAACCGAGGCGTTCGCGTTATCGTTGCAGGCCTTGACATGGACTTTAAAGGTGTGCCTTTCGGTCCTATGCCTGCACTGTGCGCCATTGCCGACCACGTAACAAAGGTGCATGCCATTTGTGTTAGAGTGCGGTGCGTTGGCTTACGTGAGCCATCGCATTGTGGAAGGAGAGAAGCGTGTGATGCTTGGCGAGATGCAAGAATACGAACCCCTGTGCAGACATTGTTATCAGAAGGCTATATTAAAGAGGAGTGGTGCGACTGATGCTGCTGTCTAGCTGCCGGGCGGGAGTTGAAACAGATTGGACGATGCTGCAATCTGCTTAAGTTTGCCACTAGCCGCCAACTTATTGGTCTTACCATTTTCGTTTCCCTCCCCCTTTTTGTAAATATTCAAACTAAAATAGATATGTTAGAAGAGAAAATAACCCTAGACAAGCTGATAAGATGGGTCATTTGTGGCCCTGATTATCCTTGCAGTTTTACTTCATTACCAACAGCATGAGCGAGGTGCTTTTGCCCTTTTTCGTTGCTTGCTTGTTGGCTTACCTGCTCTATCCTTTGGTGAAATTCACCGAGAAATACCTGCATATACGCATTCGTGCGCTGTCTATCGTCTTCGTTTTGTTGGTTCTTGCGGGCTTGGTTAGCGGGCGTAGGGGCTGCTTGTGGTGCCGTCGTTGATAGACCAGTTCGACAAAATTTCTGAGTTGGCTGCACGTTGTTGGGCAGTCCCAAAAGTTCGGGCGGCCTTTCTGGCTATATTCAGCATTGGTTGCAAGAACACCAAGAAGACATCGACCGCCTTATTAAGAGCAAAGACTTTAACGATGCCGTGCGTACGGCCATGCCCAAGTTGTTTAACCTTTTGGGGCAGACGGCAAGTGTGGTGGTGAGCATCGTGGCATCGTGCATCACCTTATTATATATGTTCTTCATTTTGCTCGATTACGAGTTCCTTACCGACAACTGGGTACGCATATTCCCAAAGAAGTATCGCCCCTTCTGGAACGAACTTGCGCAAGATGCCTCGCGCGAGCTTAACAATTACATTCGTGGGCAAGGGTTGGTGTCGCTTATCATGGGAATCATGTTTTGTATCGGTTTCACCATCATTGATTTTCCCATGGCCATCGGCATGGGTATTCTTATTGGTGTGATGAACCTTGTGCCTTACCTGCACACTTTCGCCCTTATTCCCACAGCATTTTTGGCTCTTCTTAAAGCTGCCGACACGGGACAGAACTTTTGGATTATCTTCGGAACGGCCATTTTGGTGTTCGCCGTGGTGCAAATTATCTCGGATATGGTGGTAACGCCGCGCGTAATGGGTAAGGCCATGGGGCTAAATCCGGCCATCATTCTGCTTTCGTTGTCTGTGTGGGGGTCGTTATTAGGCTTCATTGGGGTTATCATTGCCTTGCCGCTCACCACCCTTATCATTGCCTATTGGCAGCGATATGTTACCAAAGAAAGGTGGATGTTGAGCCCGAAACCACCGAAACACCAGCAAAACAGATGCCTAAAACCAAATAAAACGGCATTGGCGGATAAAAAACATGCAATTTGTTTGCGAGATTGGCTAAAAGTATGTACCTTTGCACTCGCAAAACAAAAAACGCTTTGTTGGAAGATCCGCTAGCTCAGCTGGTAGAGCACAACACTTTTAATGTTGGGGTCTTGGGTTCGAGCCCCAAGCGGATCACGAAAGGGCACTCGTAAGGGTGTCCTTTTTTGCTTTTTTGAAGATTGAAGCTCGCCTATTGGTGACGCATTTACCCATACAGCTTAGCCAGAATGATGTGGTTTCTATCTCAAACATGCTTTTCCTAAATGAAGTGTAATGCTAAGTTTACAGGTGTAGTCATACGAATTATCGTAGAAACAAGGGCGATTTTTCGTAAATAAGATGTAACAAATAGGCTGAGCCGCCACAACCTAAACGACGGCTACAACCAAAACAACACTGCGAACAATGAAGAAAATGAAGACCTATCCTGCGCTACTTGCGCCCGCATTGCTTACGGCCGTAGGCGCACACGCCAAGCAGGTGAAGAACAATAGGGCCGACGACACGCGCCGCCCAAACGTGATTATTATTTACGCCGACGACTTGGGATATGGCGACTTGCAATGTTATGGCGCGAAAAACGTGGAAACACCCAATGTAAACCGCCTTGTTAGTCAGGGCATCCGCTTTACCAATGCGCATGCCGTGCAGCCACTAGCACCCTTCGCGTTACTCATTGCTCACGGGCGAATACGCATGGCGGCGTGCCGACACCGATGTAGCGCCCGGAAATGCGGGTTTGATTATCCGCCCCGAACAGTTTACCACTAGCCGATATGTTCAAAAGTGTGGGCTATGCCACCTGTGCCATTGGCAAATGGCACTTGGGACTGGGCGACAAAGGCGGCGAACAAGATTGGAATGCGCAACTGCCTGCCGCATTGGGCGACCTTGGTTTTGATTACAGTTATATTATGGCGGCCACCAGCGACCGCGTTCCTTGCGTGTTTATCGAGAAACGGACGCGTGCCAACTACGACCTCTCGCGCCATCTATTGAGGTGAGTTACAGGCGCAACTTTGAGGGGGAACCAACGGGCAGAACCCATCCCGAACTGCTTTATAACCTCAAATCTAGCCACGGACACGACATGAGTATCGTTAACGGCATTGGTAGAATTGGCTTTATGAAGGGTGGGGGAAAGGCGCTATGGAAGGATGAAAACATTGCCGACTCCATCACCGCGCACGCCATTAACTTTATTCGCGACAACCAAAACAGGCCTTTCTTCATGTATTTTGCCACCAACGACGTGCACGTTCCGCGCTTTCCGCACGCCCGTTTTTCGCGGAAAGAACCCTATGGGCTCCCGTGGAGATGCCATTGTGCAGTTTGATTGGAGTGTGGGACAGCTGATGAAAGCCCTCGAACAATATGGATTGGCCGACAATACACTCATTATATTAAGCAGCGACAACGGTCCCGTGGTAGACGATGGCTATGCCGACCGGGCCGAAGAGTTGCTCAATGGGCATAGTCCTGCTGGCCCATTCAGGGGCAATAAGTACAGCGCATTCGAGGGCGGAACAGCTATTCCTGCCATTGTGTGTGGAAAAAGGGCGTGAAAGGCGCGTCGGCAAAGCAACGTATTGATGTCGCAGATAGACTGGCTAGCGTCTTTGGCCCAGCTTGTTGGGGCGCGATTGCCAAAGGGAACAGCCTGCGATAGCGAGGCCCGACTGGGAAATCTCTTGGGAACAGACTCCCAAAGTCGCCCTTGGGTTATCGAGCAGAGTAGCTCGCACGTTCTTTCTGTGCGCACGCCGCAATGGAAGTTCATCGAGCCTAGCGATGGCGAGAAGATGATTTCGTGGGGTCCGAAGATAGAAACGGGTAACAATCCCACGCCACAACTATACGACCTGAGCAAGGGTGAATACGAAAAAGACAACGTGGCCAACGAAAAATCCAAACGTGGTGTACGAACTTCAAAACGTGTTGCGCCGCGAAAGAACGAAGAAAAGGTGAAAGGGTGAAAGGTGATGGCAACGCCTTCTAAAGGTGAAAGGGTGAAAAGGTGAAAAATGTTAACGCCTAAAAGGGTGAAAGGGTGAAAAGATGGCTAACACCTTCTAAAGGTGAAAAAGGTGAAAAGGTGAGAAAAATGGCTAACGCCTCTAAAGGTGAAAGGGTGAAAGGGTGAAAAGGTGAAAATGGCTAACGCCCCTGCGTATATGGCTAAATTCAACTTGTTGTTGACCGATTAACAAGTTTTTCACCTTTTCACCCTTTTCACCTTTTCTATCTTTCCCTTTTCCCTTTTCCCCTTAGAGGGCGTTAGCCATTTTTCACCCTTTTCACCTTTTCACTCTTTCACCTTTTAAAAGCAATCTTTCCACCTTTCCCCTTTTCCCCCTTTAGATAGCGTTAGCCATTTTTCACCTTTTCACCTTTTCACCTTTTCACCTTCCTTCGCCCTTTTCGCCCCAATCTCTTTGGTGTTCTAGCTTAAAAAGCGTAATTTTTGCAACGAATTATTATCAATACAATTATGTCAGTACAACTTATTAAAAAGGTAAGCGCGGTATTATTTTTCAGTGCGCTCAACGACATGTCCATCGCTTGGAGAAGTGGCAGAACGCTGTGCCGAAGAAGGCGCAAGCATCGTGCTGAGCAACACCGAGATGGCCCTACGTATGGGCGAACTAGACGCGCTTGCGAAGAAGATTAACGCTCCTGTTGTGGCAGCAGACGCCACCAGCTACGAAGACTTGGAAAATGTCTTTGTAAAGGCACAAGAACTGTTGGGCGGCAAAATCGACTTTGTGCTGCATTCTATCGGAATGAGCCCTAACGTGCGCAAACGCCGCACATACGATGATTTGGACTACAATTGGCTGAACAAGACTCTTGATATCTCGGCTATCTCTTTTCCACAAGATGCTGCAAGCCGCTAAGAAAGGTTGATGCTATCGCCGAATATGAGTTCGGTTGTGGCGACTTACCTACATTGCCTCGCATCGCACATTCTTCGGTTATAACGACATGGCCGATGCCAAGAGTCTGCTCAAGCATCGCTCGCAGCTTTGGTTATATCTATGGGCGCGAAGAAAGAACGTGCGCATCAACACCATCTCGCAGTCGCCTACACCCACAACAGCGGGTAAAGGGTATCAAGGACATCGACAACGCAGATGGACTTCGCCGACAGATGTCGCCCCTTGGAAATGCCTCCGCATTGGGTGCGCAGACTATTGCGTAACCCTTTTTCAGCGACCTTACGCGCAGGTTACCATGCAAACGCTCTTCCACGATGGTGGCTTCTCGAACATGGGTATGAGCCTCCGCGCCATGAACCAATACAGCAAGGACCTGGGTCCTTACGAAGACGAGAACGGAAAGATTATCTACGGATAAGTTATAAGTGTTGTTCTCGCAGGCTTGCGTGTAAATAGTTACACCAAACGTTGGCGATGGCAACGCACCCGCACATATCCTGCAAACGCCGCTCTTGCCCAAAGCGAGGGTGGCGTTTGTTGGTTTTTAAAAGGCAACGCGCTCGCATCTGGACCGTTACGGGCGGCGAGAGTAAGCAACGGCATAACTTTAAGCCCCATCGCTTTAACCGATAACATCGCAATAGCTTGCAGGCTAATGGCAACACAACCTTATCAATTTACCGTTATGGCACATTTCAACATCATTGACAGAATATACTTTGCAGGCGAACGCAGCCAAGATAGAGGCGACAGAAAGGTTAGCGGACCAGGTGGAATAATGGCTGGTTTACTATTCCCTTTACTCATATTGTTAGACAAATTGAATAAACTACACTTGCTGCCTTTGCGGTAAGCAACTCTCAGTACTTTTATGTATGTGGTTGCTTTTGTGCCCTTTTCTTTGGCATTTGGGGGTATGATGTGAAGTCGGGCCGGCACGAACGTGTGATGAATTATTATCGCGGAAGGGCAACAGACACCCCTGCATATAACTATGCCTATATCATCGGGTGGATAATAGTGTGTGTTGTTGTTACATTGATAATAGCCCAATGCAATATTTCTCTACCTCTAAGGCGGGTTTTATAGCGCATCTTCAATCATTGCCGATGTCTTTTCGAGTAACACAGCAAACTGCATTATAAAGTTTAATATGGAAAAAACACTTAATCAATGCCTATTATGAAAGAACAAATAATGGAACTGTTAAAGCAAGGACGTAAGTTAGAGGCCGTAGCCACAGCACATCGCTTGGGCGGAGTCACGTTGCTGCAGGCCAAACGATATGTAGATGCCGTGGAAAGGGAAACAAAGAACGGCAATTCGCCGAGACGATAACGACCGGGTGGTGCGCAGCTGGTCGGTGAAATACAATGGTGGCAAGCCCGTTTCCATTACCCTACGCGACCAGTATGGCGAACGACAACTTGTTGAAGGCACGCTAGAATGGAACGCGATACTAGCTGAAATAACACAGACGAGAAATGAACGCGATACAACGACAGAAGGAAAGGATAAGCCGTGGGGCTTCGCGTGGTGGAAAAAACGCGATCAAGAGCGCATGGCTAACACCAATACGTCCACTACTTCCAAATGGAAGTTCTATTTGCTCTTTGGTTTGGCTCTCGTGTTGTTTTTTGGTTTTATCACCTTTTTGACGGATTGTACCTATGGCTACGTTGGGTTGTTGCGCCAAACGGTTATGACTCTTATCATGTTTCTTATTACTTATGCAGGCTATTTGTTGGCTATCGAGAAAAAGGAAAAATGGTATTCGCGTCTTTGGGGTGTAGTGATATGCTGTGCTGGCTGCGTGTTTGGGGTGGCTTTTGGCATTGCCTTAGTGAAAGACCTTTGCACCGACAGCCTGAAAGTGTATCAAGGAGAGGTGGAAGTGAAGCGCCATTCAGGACGTAGAGGCACTCATTATACCGTGGAATGGGCGGGCGACGATTCTCCTTGGTGGGCAGATCATGGCATAAACCGCAGCATTTACCAAGACATGCAGGGGTATAAAAAGGCTCGTGTGGAGTATTGGCAAAATTCGGGTGTGGTAAAGAGCATACAACCGCTCTAAGTTTTAGTCAAACAAAATAGGGTTTGGAACGCAAGTTCCACCTGTCGATAAAAGCAGAAACGCGACTGATAGCTCATCGGCTCAATAGCTCACCTGTTCGTCAACTCATCAACCCGCTAACCAGCCATGATTCGCCAACTCATCAACTCACCAACCCACCAGTTCGCCAGCTTATCAGCCACTAGCTAGCCACATTCGCCAACTCATCAACCCATCAGCAACCAACTCATCAGCCCACCAACTCGCAAACTCATCAGCTCATCAACTCACCAACTCACCAACTCACCAGCTCATCAGCTCACTCAACTCACCAACTCATCAGCCATCAACTCAGTCAACTCATCAGCTCACCCATTCACCAATTCACCCAACTCATCAACCCACCAATTCGCCAACTCATCAACTCACCAACTCATCAACTCATCAGTTCATCAACTCACTCAACTCACCAATCTCAACTCACCAACTCATCAACTTACCAGCCCATCAACCCATCAAACCCCATCAACCAACTCATCAACCCACTAGCTAAGCCAACTCACCAACTCACTAAACTTAAAAACTTGCGATATATATTTTACAAAACACGATTTGTGTTTCCACACCCATTCTGCTTGAAAATAAAGTGCTCAAAGCATGCGATTAGCTGTTGTTTTCAGCCTTTCACACTTTTTCTTTTTGTCTGTTTTTAAAAGAAAACCAACTGCATTTTTGCACCACTTTGCCTTTCTAGTTTAGTTGCCAACTCATTATTTTTACCCCCACATTACCCGCATTTTAGCCCCTAAAAACCTACTTTTTAACGACCATTTCGCCCTTGGTCATGTTTTTAGTGCTTCTAAAAGGTTTTATTTATACCAAAACGACGGATATTTATGCTTTTCGCCTCGCTTTTTGCATCATTTTTCCCTGCGTTTAGCACCAAAACGCCCGGCATTTAGCAGCAAAACGCACTGCGTTTAGCGGCATATTGCACTGCATTTAGCACACAAAATGCACTGCGTTTAGCATCAAATAGCCCCAAAATGGGTGCAAATGGCGGTGTTTCCAAATAAAAATTCATTTTGCCGCATTCACATACTACCCCCTTTTTGCACCAAAACAAACCTCCGCGAGAATTGATTTTTTGCGACTGGTTGGGCTGTTGGTGAATTAAAAGCCACTCACAATGTTAAAATCTGTGCTGAAAAGTGGACAAAAACAGAGAGAAAGTGTTCGCTAGTTAAAGCGTTGACGAGTTCACAAGCATTCGGATTCACTAATTTACGCCTTAACAAGGTGGTAGATTCTACGGGCTGTCGAGGTTATAAGTTTACGAGTTAAGAAGCCAGGTGATACGAGTTTACGAGTTCATAAGCGGGAAAAACAACAAGTCTACATCTTAACAAGCTGGTGTTTCTACTAGTTGACGAGCTTTCAAGCAGAGCAAGTACATAAGTTTATGTGCAAACAAGCAGGTTGGCATCATTGTTTTAGACGTATAATCCAGCACATTGCATCTTAGTTAGGGTAGGGTTTTAAAGCCTGTTTCATTCAAAAAGACCGTCCATTCTAAGGTCTTTCTATGCACTTGTTGTGTGTGCTAGTCGCGGCTGATGTGCATCAGCGTGGCTCTACGTTGTTTTTCCTTTTGGTATGGACACAAAAAAATCCACCTCATTGCCCTTTCGCGGCTTGCGGAGATTGGCAATGAGGTGGGTTAAATGCTAATGTAATTACTTCAGAGTAGTTCCACGGGGCAGTGGTCGCTGCCCAATATGTCGGTGTGATTTTTGGCGTCTAGCACTTCGGCTTGTAGGCGATTGGGACTACAAGGAAAATAGTCGATGCGCCACCCCGTGTTGCGTTCGCGTGCCTTAAACCTGTACGACCACCAACTATATGTAACCTCTTCGAGGTATTTCCAACGGAAAAGTATCTGTGAAACCTGCATCTAGAAGTTGGGTCATCTTTTGGCGTTCCTCGTCGGTAAAACCAGCGTTGCGCCTGTTGGTCTTGGGATTTTTCAAGTCTATTTCTTGGTGTGCCACATTCATATCGCCGCAAACAATCACTGGTTTACACTTATCCAAGTTGTGCAAATAGGCCTGAAAATCGTCTTCCCACTGCATGCGGTAGTCTAGTCGGCGCAGCTCCTCTTGCGAATTGGGCGTGTAAACCGTTACCAAAAAGAATGTGGGCATCTCTAAGGTGATAACCCTTCCCTCGTGGTCGTGTTGGTCTATGCCAATGCCGTAGCTAACGTTCAAGGGCTTATGGCGTGTGTAAATGGCCGTGCCCGAATAGCCTTTCTTGTCGGCATAGTTCCAAAACGAGTCGTAACCATCGAACTGTAAGTCTAGCTGACCTGCCTGCATCTTTGTTTCTTGCAGGCAAAAGAAATCGGCATCAAGCGCTTTAAAGGTGTTCTCAAAGTCTTTGCCAACCACGGCGCGAGGCCATTGACGTTCCAAGAAATAAACTTCATGTGCCTAATTAATCTTTTTCCCTTGCAGAACGACAGGATTCTTAATTTCGTAAGGGGTGTTCTCGTACGTTATTTGCTTTACAAGCAAACGTATAACTTGCTTTTCTTTGTAGTATTCCAGCAATTGTTGCACTTGCTGATGCTGCATAGAACCAAATTGGATGACATTGAGTAGTGCCAGTTTTGCCAGGCTTTGCGGCAATCGTTATGTCGAAATCTTTGGCTGCAATGGGGCTTGCCAAGTAATAACCCTTGTTGTAATAGTCTTCCAGCGTGTAATCGGGCAGCTTTAATTTCATCTTTCTACCTCAGCAGGGGTCTGCCGCGCCTAGCTGTTTTCACATGTTTCAGAGGCACTGACCGTGCCTGATCAAAGACTCTGACGAAATTTGTCATAACGAGTATCGTGTCGTTGCTGTGACGGCCCAAGCGATTTTCAGCGAGTCGATGTCAGTGGGCTTTGGACCCTTGACAAACTTCAGCTGGCCAGGTAATTACCAACAATGGAACTCATGATAACCGTTTGCTCTGCGCCTGATGTTATTTTCTTAAACCTAGGTTCTTCACCTCCGTTTCCGCCGCTAAGACACGAACTGAGCGACAGCATAGCCACGCCCGAATAAGGCGACGGCAACCAAATTCAATGTTTTTCATCGTGTTCTGTATTATTGTATTTATAAGTTAAAGCAGGATTAATGTAGAACTTGCATCTAAAAAGATATAAAAATGTTATTTTGGGCGTATGAGGTTCATAAACTCTTCGCGCGTTTTGGCTTGGTTGAAGGCACCGCTGAAATCGCTGGTGGTGGTGATGGAGTTTTGTTTTTCCACGCCGCGCATCTGCATGCACAGGTGTTTGGCCTCTACAACCACCATTACGCCTAGAGGTTTAAGCGTGTCTTGTATGCAGTCTTTTATGTTGTTGGGTCATTCGTTCCTGCACTTGCAGGCGATGGCTAAATATATCTACCACTGCGTGCTATCTTTGCTTAGGCCCGTGATGTAGCCGTTGGGAATGTAGGCCACGTGTACCTTTCCGAAGAAGGGCAGCATGTGATGTTCGCACATCGAGAAGAAGTCGATGTCTTTAACGATAACCATTTGGTTGTATTTCTCTTCGAAGAGTGCATCTGTAACACTTTGCGAGCATCTTGCGTGTAGCCGCGCGTCAGTACCTCGCATCGGCCTTTGCCACGCGCATGGGCGTTTTTCTAGTCCTTCGCGGCTAGGGTCTTCACCCAAAAGGGCTAGCACTTCTTTGTAATGTGCGGCTAGCTGGTCTAGCCCTTCTCGTATTCTGGTTCTAAGTTCATGTTTTCAGATAAGTGGCTTTTGTGTATATGTCGTTGCATGTTAGGGCAGTCTTAGTTTACTGCACCGTTATCTTTCCTTTTACGATGACAGCCTGCTTGTAGCCCATGGCTTGTATGGCATTGAGCATGCGTGTGGCCTCTTCTGTGCTGCGATAGTTGCCCACGCGGCAAATCCATCGTGGCGAATAGAAGTGCACGTAGATGGGTTGGTCGGGGAAGGCGGCCTTTATCCGGTTGCCTATTTGCTGCGCGCGGTTCTTGTCGTCGCGCGAGTTTCCGCCGGCGTATGCCTGCACCCGATAGCCGTCTACCTTGTATCCGCCCACCATCACCTTTTTGCGCGTGTCTATTACGGGGATGTTCAGGCCGTCGCCATCGTCGCCGAGGGCGTTATTCTTTTGTGTGGTCTCTTTTTTATTGGGTTCGTTCTTGCGCGTTTGTTCCGTTTCGCGTTTCTCGTTAGGCTGTCGCGCAGGGCTCTCCACCTCGGTTACTGAGTTACTTTTTCCCACTGTTGGCCGTGCTGCCGTTGGCGGTTTGGGGTGTGCGTTCGTTGGGATTGGGGTTTGCCCACTTCCCCGCGCCGCCCTTTCCGTTAACCAATTGTTCTATGGCGGCACTCTGAGAGATGGTTACAACGCCTTGCGTCTTTGGGTCGCGTCGGCGCAAATGGTCGGTAAAGGTTTGCGCCTCCATTGCAATGACGGTGCAAATCTCAAAGTGAAAATAACGGTTACCAGACGTTTCATTGTTGTGGGGTGTTGAGGGTTACGCTAGGGGCGAAGTGGCTGTTGCCGACCAATCCGCACGTTTGCCGCATTTGGAAAGTGGATGAATAAATTGGCGAGGCGACACGCCCGGCACACTTTCGTAAGCCGAAAGTGCCGCTCCGCTGCATTAGCTATTGCTTGTTGTTATTTCTTCCAGGCATCGATGATGCCCTTGAAGTCGGCGCATTTCAATGCTGCACCGCCGATAAGGCCGCCATCAATGTTGGGTTTTGGCAAACAGTTCGGGTGCATTGCTGGGCTTTGCGCTGCCGCCATAGAGGATGGAAGTGTTCTCTGCAATCTCGTTGCCATACTTTTCGGCGATTGCCGAACGAGATGAAAGCGTGTATCTCTTCGGCTTGTTCGGCCGTTGCAGTCTTGCCCGTACCGATTGCCCAGATGGGTTCGTAGGCAACGATAACGTTGGCAAACTCTTCGGCAGAGAGGTTAAACACCGAGACCTTCAAGTTCTGCTTTCACCACGTCGTTTTGCTTATTGGCCTCGCGTTCGGCCAAAGTCTCGCCGATGCAGAATATCACTTTCAGCCCGTTTTTAAGTGCCAAGAGCACTTTTCTTTCAATATTTCGGGTGTTTCCGTTGTAGTATTCGCGACGTTCAGAGTGTCCCAGGATAACATATTGTGCGCCCGTGCTCTTCACCATCTCGGCCGAAACCTCGCCAGTGTATGCTCCCTTCTCCTTATCAGCGCAGTTTTCGGCGCCCAAACCAACGAGTTGCTGTTTAAAACGCCAGCCACGCTAGCCAAAATGAATGAAAGGTGTGCAGATGATAACGTCGCAATTGGGTTTGTCGGCGGCCAAAGCGTCGTTCACTTCCTTTTGCCAAGGCCAGGCCTTCTTGCAGGTTCAGGTTCATTTTCCAGTTACCTGCTACGATCTTTTTCTCATTTTTCTTTTTTTCTTTTAAGAGTGTATATAGTTTATTGCGTTTTTCTTTGTTTCTTCTATCCATTTTGGTCCATGCCCACAGTCGGTCGGCTAAGGTGAGCAAGAACAGCGGGAACACGAACCAAAAGCACTATCTTGGTGATGCGTGTCGTTACGCTGGTGGGGTCTATTTTGCCGATGCTAAGCTTTGTCTCAGCGGGGCGTTTCAGCGTTTCTTGTTTGGGCAAGGCGTTGTGGCTCATTTGTTAATCACCACACCATCTTTTATGAGTATCAGCCCAGGGTTGCCTTATCATCGTTTTCAGCGTAGTGCCGTCGGTGATGTAGAAAAGGATATTCGGCCCCAGTGAGGTCTTGCCAACGGCTGATGGCGGCTTTTTCCGCTGGCGGTTAGGCACATCATGGGCACGTTATGCCGTTTGGCGTACTCGTATATTCGGTCTATCGCGACCGAAGTTGGTGTCGTCGGCTTGCTCTAAGAAGGCGAAATCAGCAAGAAAGTGTAGCCCTTGCGGCTCAAAACGTTTTCTGTTATGTCGTTGCCTCGTGGCCTGCGTCGGTGATGGAGAAGTCGTGAATGGGCGGTACATAGCCCGCTTCGGTTTACGGTCTTGCTGTCTACGAAAGGTCCAGGTGGAGTCTGGTAGTTGTCTCAGCGTAAACTCGCGCGTTTCTCCGTTCTTGCTTAGCACGAAGGTTGTTTTCAAATTTGGGGTTGCTTTTTGCATCCGCAGGAATTTCCATTCCCTTACGAATGTCGGCCCGATGTGGTATGGGACGGAAGTCGAATGGGGGAGTGTGTATAGGCTCCACGCGCTCGACACGATGATAAAGAACAGTGTATAGTTGGTAACAATCCATTGATTGGTCTTTGAAATGAACCTCACCATGCGCAGCGGCCATCTTGCCACCACTGTGGCGGCCAGCAACAGCACGATGTTTTTTGCCAAAGTCTGCCCATTGCTCAGATGAAGGGCATCGCCGAAACAACCACAATCCTTTACAGGACTAGCAGAGTATATCCACACCGTGATAGAGGGTCATCACGCCGATAAAGCCCAACAGCAGCTTTGGAAACTCAAACGCCGCTGTATGGCGAAGAGCAGATACACGCCCAAAGCGAACTCTGTGGCGGACAAGGCAACGGACGTGAAGAGCGTGAACCAATTGGAAACGAAGCCTGAAAGACCGGCGGCCGCCAGGTAATCGTTTATCTTATATTGAGTGCCAAGCGGGTCGATGGCCTTTACATAGCCCGACAACACGAAGGTTGTGGCTATCAACAGCCTGCACACGTTGGTAAGTATGTATATCAGTCGTTTCACATTCAAAATGCTCTATTGGCCAGTTGGTGCGGCACATACTGTGGTTATCGCTTTCAGCAAAGCCGCAAGCCCGGTCTTTATCGTACTTCCTTCTCTTTTAGTTTAATGGCTCCAAACACTGCATAGTTGATGATGTCCATATAGTTGGCGTCTATGCCTTCGCTAACAAGGGTGTCGCCCTCTAAGTCTTCCATTTCCTTTATGCGTTGCAGTTTAGTTAGTATCAAGTCGGTATAGCTGCTAACGCGCATCGTTCGCCACGCCTCGTCGTAGTCGTGGTTCTTTTTCAGCATCAGTTGCAGAGGCGTCGTTGGCGTATTGCTGATACAGGGCAAGCGCCTCTTCGGGCGTGAGGTCAACCTCGTCGGCAAAGCCTTTGTCTAGTTGAATTAGGCCGATAATACCATAATTCACCAATGCGATAAACTCAGGTCTGATGCCTTCGTTCACCATTGCCGTTCGTTTTATTTCGAGCGAGCGTATGCGTTTGGCCTTGATAAAGAGCTGGTCGGTAAGCGATGTGGCCCTCAGAATGCGCCACGATGCGCCATAGTCGTGCAGTTTTCTTTCAAAAAGATCTGCACACTCTTTCAGCGTTTCCTCAAACTGTTTCTCTGTCGTTGCTTGTTCTGCCATCGTTCTTGTTCTTTTTGAGCCTCGGTGAGGTGGGGTAGGGCGCGCATCGGTAGTGCACGCAAGCTTGCTTTTATATTGCCGAGTGCAGCCTAATTTCTGCAAGATTAGTGCCAGCGAGCGCAATGAAAGCTTGCTTTTACATTGCCGAGCGCAGCCTAATTTCTGCAAAAGTTAGTGCCAACGAGCGCAATGAAAGCTTGCTATTGCCGAGTGCAGCCTAATTTCTGCAAAATTACACATTATTCAGCAAACGGCAAAAGAAAAGGCACGAGTTGTCGTGCCGTGCGCGCCAATCATTGCGCCTGCTTTTTCTGAATGGCCTTCACCATTTGACAAAGGGCCTCGTATCGAATTTTCAGCGAATCGCGCCTAACCAAAGCTCCGCCTTGCGCTGTGAGGTAAGCTTTTCTTGTTTCAGAGCCTGCTCTTTGGCTTGTAAAGCCGAGTCGGTGCGTGCAATGTCGGCTTGTGCCAGCTTCAACGATGCCGTTTGCCAAAAGCCCCAAAGCCGTTTTTCGCGCATTGATGGCACGCGGAAAACGGTCGCGCAACCGCCGAATTGAGTCAGAGTACGTCTTGATAACGCTCTGCCTTATACAAGCTGTCTATCTTGGCCAACAGCGGTGCTGCCTTCTCGTCTTCGCTCTTTTCGCAGCTAATGGTTAAGGCAAACAGAGCCACAAAGCAAAAGTATCTTTATTCATGATTGGTCTTTGAATGTATATGTACTATGAGTAGGGGTACCATCGAGCAGACACCGATGTGGGCACAGGACGAGCGATCAACCGCCCACTGTTTTGTGCATCATTAAAAATGCGCTGCCAGCCGTTCACGTTTCATCTGGCGCCTGCTGCACTGCACCAACATGGACAAAAGTAACAATAAAAACGAAACCGCTGAACTATCTGCATGTATTTTAAGGCTTATTCGATAAAATGCACTTCATTTTGTGTTCAGGCGCATCGCTGCCGCCTTACAAACCTTCGGTACGCAACATCTGCCTGCTTACACGCCTAAAAACACGTTCGCAGCGGGCTACTATCAACTTTTTATGCGTAACTTTGCACCTACAAAAGACTTGTATTTAGAATGAAGATATTATCCGATGCCCAACTGGCAGAACTCCTCGACCAAGACATTTTCCATAAAATAGGCGATGCGGCAGATGCCCTCGGCGTGCCTTGTCATGTGGGTAGGAGGGCTATGTTCGCGACCTTTTCTCTTGGAGCGACGTCTAACGACATCGACGTAGTTGTGGTGGGAAGTGGCATACAAGTGGCCGACGCACTGCGCAAAAGCCTTGGAAAGAAGGCGCACATATCGGTGTTTCGCAATTTCGGCACGGCCCAAGTGAAGTTTCGCGGTTACGAAATTGAATTCGTTGGAGCGCGAAAAGAAAGTTACAGCCACGACTCGCGCAAAGCCTATCGTGGAGAACGGAACGCTGGAAGACGACCAAAACCGCCGCGACTTTACCATCAACGCTATGGCCGTTTGCCTTAACGCCGAGAACTTCGGGCAGCTTATAGACCCTTTCGATGGCCTTTACGACCTCGAAGACGGCATCATTCGCACGCCGCTCGACCCCGACATCACTTTCTCGGACGACCCCCTGCGCATGTTGCGGTGCGTGCGGTTTGCCGCAGCTGCGCTTTTTCATCGAAGACGAAACATTCGATGCGCTTACACGAAATGCCGAACGCATTAAGATTGTTAGCGGAGAGCGCATTGCCGACGAACTAAATAAGATAATGATGACCCCATCAGCCTAGTCGCGGATTTGTGGAATTGCACCGCTGTGGCCTGCTGCAACTCATCCTTCCCGAATTAACTAGGCTCGATAATGTGGAAACAGCGCAACGGGCCGAGCGCACAAAACAACTTCTATCACACGTTGGAGGTGCTTGACAACATTTGCCAACACACCGACAACTTGTGGCTGAGATGGCTGCCTTTTGTTGCACGATGTGGGTAAAGCGAAGACGAAACGTTGGGGACCCGGCGGCAGGATGGACTTTTCCATAACCACAACTTTCATTGGCGCAAAGATGGTGCCCGACTTGTTTCAGGCGCATGAAACTGCCCCTCGACTCGAAGATGAAGTACGTGCAAAGCAGGTAGACTTGCACATGCGGCCCATCGTTATTGCCGAAGACAGCGTTACCGACAGTGCCGTTAGGCGGACTGATGAACGATGCGGGCGACGACACTGAGGACTTGATGACGCTTTGTGAGGCCGACATCAACAAGCAAAAATCACATCAAGAAACAACGCTTTCCTGGATAATTTCCGCATTGTGCGCGAAAAAGTTGGCCGACTTGAAGAACGTGATTACAAACGTTTGTTACAGCCAGTGATTGATGGAAACGAGATAATGGAGATGTTTCATCTTGGTCCTAGCCGTGAGGTGGGCACGCTGAAACAAACGCTTAAAGATGCAGTGTTGAGACAATCGTGTGCCTAACGAGCGCGAACCGCTGATGCAATTGCTGATGCAGAAGGCTAAGCAAATGGGATTGGAAACAGCACGGTAAAGGCTGATGTTGTGCCAACGGCCTGCTTGGCCGATAAAAATAAGGATGAATTGTGCGGTGTTTGATAGCTTTATGCAACCGCCAATTCATCTTTTTCTGTATTCTATCTAGCTCTTGTGTGTAAATGCTGATAGTGGCATTTGTTGTTGAACCTCAATAGGGTGTTATACCGTTTATCAATTATTTTTGATTGTTTCCACCACTCACTGCTCATCTTTCGTTTGCTTGCCGGCAGCTTGCCTGTCTTGTTCTCTCTACGTAGCACGCTGCGCCTTCAAGAATAAGGCAGACAATATGCTCAACATTCAAACGAAAAATTGCATTCCTCTAACAATCGATTTGGGTTGAATTAAAGTGAAATTTATGCTGAAAAGTGTGCTATTCGCATCAAAACGGCCTTTATTTGCTGCAAACGGTACTGCTGTTCGCATCAAAACACGCTGCAATTAGTTGCTACATGCAGTGCTGTAAACTGCAAAGCGCAATGCGATATGCCGAAACCGTCTTGACTTTTAACCCCAATCGGCCGTTAAAGCCGCTTTTACCAATTATTTTAGGTTGTTTTCCTTTTGTCTGCTGTTCATCTTTTCGTTTGTTTGTCGACATATTGCCAGTCTCATTCTCTTTATGTAGCTCGCTACGCCTTCGCAAAAGAACAAAACAGGCAATAGGGCTCAACAATCAAACAAAAATTACACAAACCCTAGCAACCGATTTGGGCTTAATGTTTCCATAAATTAAGAGAGCTTGTTGTCTTTGTTGGGCCAACATAAATACACTCTCCTCTCCGTCCTGCAAAATGCAGGACAAACCAACTCTTTGGTTTTACAAACTCGCGAAAAACCGACAATACCCGAACACGGCAGCTCATCAATTTGCAAACTCATCAACTCATGAACTTGCAAATTCAAGACCCATCAGCTCAAAAACTCACACCCCTTAAATTGTTGCTTTTTATTTTACAATACTGTTCTAGTTCTCGCTTCGTTCTAGCGATAAAATGGGGTGAAAAGTGGTTAAATGGCCACTATTTCTAGTCTTCCACGTCTATTGTTTTGTCTATTTTCGAGAATACAGCCTGCTTTTTGCACCATTTTGCCTTTCTAGTTTGGTTATCGGCTCATTATTTTTTGCGCCCAATAACCCACTTTTAGCCCCTAAAACCCTACTTTTTAATGGCCATTTGACCCATTTTAGCCCTGTTTTTAATGGTGGGAATGGGTTTTGCTCCTGTCTAACTGCAATGTATATTTATGCTTTTCGCCTCGTATTTAGCACCATTTTGCCCTGCATTTAGCACCATTTTACCTTGCGTTTAGCACCAAAACGCAAGGTGTTTTGCATCAAAACGCACTGCGTTTTGCGGCAAATTGCACGTATTTAGCAGCAAATGGCACAGTATTGTGCTGCAAATAGCCCGAAAATGGGTGCAATTACAGTTTTATGCAATGCGTATTCACTTTGCTTGCATTGCAACAAGCCCCCTTTTGCATCGAAACAAACCTTCGCGAGAATCGATTTTTTGCGGCAAGGTGGATGTTCGGTGGGCAGAAAGGGCACTTATAATGTTAAATTTCTTGCTGAAAACTATACAAAAAAGAATGTGCCGAATACACGTGTATTGGCTACGGAACGGCAAGCAGGTACGTTTGCGGACGGCCAGCGCATGCTGTTGCAGTGTATGCAGCCCACAGCCGACGGCGAGGCAGCATGGAAATGACGAGAACATCTGCCATTGGCAGCCTGTCTTCAGCCTGTGGGAGATACAGTGGAATAACTTCCTGTCTGGTCGCCTTTTTAGCACATAACAGCGTTCTGCCTCAGGCGGATGAGGCTGCATCTCTGGCGTTGTGGTATCTTTGTCTCGCTGCTCTCGTACCCGAGGCGTGTTTATCCGAAATAGGTTCATTAGTGCCTGTGCAGATTTTTGATTGTTGAGCATATCTGCCATCTTATTCTTGAGTTGTGTAGTGGGCTGCGTTGAGAGAAATAAGACAGGCATGATGCCCTGACAGGCAAACGAAAGCTGGGCCAAGCGATGGAAACAACCTAAAACATGATAAGCGGTATAATGACCGATTTTGGAGGGTAAGCAAAGGCATGGCACTTTACCCCGAACTGAGGGTATATTGGAGAACTTGAATAGACAAAAAGCCGTTGGCAACGTTATGCTGCCAACGGCTTGTAATGTGGTTTGTTTTTTTTGCGTGTGAGCACTTATGCTCTAGCTTTCTAGCCCAGGCTGTAGAGTGCACACTCGACCCCATAGCGGCAGGCAGGTAGTTTATTCCCCACCAACACATTTGCAGGAGTAGGAATGAAACGATGAGCATGTAGAGCGCGGGGCGCAGGTGATGGGGACGCGAACGGCGGAAATGCACGTAGACTGAGATAGGGAGAACCAGGTTACGGCAGCCCATGTTTCCTTTTGCGTCCCATGCCCAGTAGTGGCCCCAGGCCTTTGCCCAAAGCGCGCCGCATGAGCATGCCAGCGTCGTAAACGACAGACCGACGTAAACCAGGTTGTCGGTGATGTCCATTTCGTCGTCGGTGGCCGGTTTCTTCTTAATGAAAAGCAGGTAGATGGACATCACCGTGGCTGCGCCAAGCAGGGCATAGGCGAACATGTAAACGATGACGTGGGGTGCAAACCAAGGACTTTGCAAGGGCGGGCATCAACGTCTTGTTGTGTATTTCGGGTTTCATCACGTTGATGATGATGAACACTGTGGCCAAGATGGTGCTGAAAGAGAGTATCCACTTGTAACGCCAACGCAGGTAGACAACCATTCCGGCGAAGGGAAGGAAGAACGAATACCACAGACGTGTCTCGCCCATCGTGCGCAAGGGCGGGCGTTCGAGCGACACCCACATGGCTACGATGTAGCCGAAAAACACCAACAGACCCGCAATGGTGGCGCCGAGGGTGAGTGTTTTCTTGTCTTTCCAGGCGGCGTATGCGCCAACAGCCCATAGCAAAACGGCTACAAGGGCGAAATAAGGGAAGTTATTCCAGGTCATTCTTTGGTCTCCCTTCTGCGTTGCAACGACAAAAACATAAACACGGCACCGAGCATCATCATGCCCAAACCTGCATATACAAAGGGTAGCCACGGGTCTCTAACCAGTTCTAACACGCTAGTTTCGCTCCATCTGCCCATCGAGGTGTCGTAGGACAGCTGATAGATTTTCCATCCTTCCACACTTAACGGGCGGTTTACTTCGATGTCTGCGAATGCGTGCAGTCCTGCTTCGGGTCATCAGTTCTACGCTCGAGAGGTAGCGTTGCGGCTCTCGTTCGGGCATGGCGATGGATATTTTGCCGTCTAAGCTAAGCACGTGGTAGGGAAATGATAGCTTCCGCAGGTTACCCAGCCCGTTCTCTTCACCTTTCCGTCGGGCGAAGTGGCGGTTATGTTTATCGCGGTCATCGCTCCCGACGAGTGCCAAGGGCAGGTAATTGGGGTGTCTCAGGGTCATTAAAGGGCAGCCTCGTCAGATGTATTTGTTTAGGGTTTTGATGTTCCAACCTTTGTAGGTCTGCTGTTTTAGAGTGCTGTCTACAATACGGGTTGTAGGGGCTTTCTCCTTGGGTATGGGGTCGCCCGTTTTTCCCGTTTACAAGCATCAGCTTGGGGATACTCGTAGATTTTGAAATGCTTTTAAGCTGTATGGCGAGAGGCAATTCTCACGATTTTTCCTTGGTCGTTGGTGGCTCGCCACTCGGGAGACGACTTTGTGATGGTCATCTTGAGGCGTTGCATGTCGGCGTTGCCCAGTGTTGCACAAAGCATAACGATGAGGAAGCCTGCGTGGTTGAGCATGAAAGGGCACGTCGCGCCACTTTGAAATGCAAGGCTTTTTGATGGTGGCTTTGCGCCACAATGGCCGAGACCCAGATGTAGATGAGCACGAAGGGCCAGAACGAAAGCATGCGAGAAAGCCCCAGCGGATCGGATGCCGGATGCCCGTCGGGCACCTGTTTGGTAAGTCCCATGATGGCTGTGAGGCCACGGCGTAGGCTAAGGCTGGGATGGCCGAGGCGTACGAGGAGAGAACTGAATGAATACACCTTGTTGCGGAAAAGCATGCACAAGGCTCATGGCGAGGATATAGCCTGCCAGGATGATGAAGTTGACGGGAAATGAAAGGTTGTTCCAGGCTATCGGCCCTGTGCTGAATTGCAACAGTAGGCCAACTAACACAAGTCCGGCCCCAACTGCGAAGCCTTCAACCATCTTCCATGGTCGTGTCCACATAATGGTTTGTTGTTTTTTGTTTGTTTGTTATCGTTTTATCATTCGTACCGAACGGGCGTGAAAGCGGGTGTTTGCTGCTGTTGGCGTGTGCGTGAGTTGTGGGGCGTTCAAAAGAGCAAGGTTGCTACTAGGGTATTAAGAATATGTCCTTTGAGAACCAGCTCGCACGCGCATACCTATTATATATAGGGGTGGCGGGAACTGAAAGCACGCCAAAGCGGTTGTTTCCCACAAATGGATTTGCCGCAAGCGGCGCACCCTTGTTATAGACACTCATAAAGGAGTTGAGGGCCTTTTTGAGAGCCTTAACCCCTTTTATGATGGATGCTGCAATCATGTTTGTTGTTTGCAAACCTTAGTCGGCAGTGCTGTTTCAAGTCGAGCGCACGCCCTGCGGCCTTGGCTTTCTTAATCCATTGCGGCACAACGGTGTTTAGGAATTTCTCCTTGTCGGCCTCTTTCTGTTTCATGTCCAGTCCGATGTAAGCTTGTGCTTTGGCCTTCGTAGAGATGTCGGGCATGGGTACATCGGCCGTATATCCATGACGGGCAAGCACCTTTGCCACTTTCAAAGCGTGCTTGGTGAGCGAAGTCGAGACTGCGTGAGAGGATGCGTGATTTCTTGTGGAGCGTGGAAATGCGGCTCCGTGCGAGGCAACAGCAAAGTCCCAACGCCATTGGCTCTTGCGCAGGAGATCGAGAACGGGTTTCATTTCGGCCTCGGTTGCACCCTTGTCCCATGCGAACTTGGCTTCTATGTGTGCCGTGGCCAATTCGTTTTCTACGCGGTTACGTATCTCGTTGCACTTGCGTTGGCGTTCGTACACGTTCTGCCTAAGCGTTTCTGCACTCTGGCGGTGACAGGTTTGGCAGGTGCGTTCGATGTTGGCCAGGGGGCTCATGATGTGGTGGTCGGTGTATTTCACGCCGCCTTTGCTCATGTAAGGCATGTGGCAATCGGCACGACACGCCGCGTTGACCGTGAATGCCCATCTGATGAATTTCGTATCCGGGTGCTGTGCTTTGAGGATGGGTGCGCGGCTCAGTGCGTGGGTGTAGTCTTTGTAGTTCATAGCGTCGTAATACTTCTCCATCGCCTCTACCGTCATGCCGCTATCCTGTGGGAAGGTGAGGTATTGCCCGTCGCCCTTGAAATAGTATTCTGTGTGGCATTGGGCACAAACCAACGAGCGCATTTCTTGATGGGTGGCCTTGTTGACGTCTTTGCCAACGCGTTGCCAGGCCTCGTACAGTGCAGGCCGTGCGGGCTTTGAGGTCCATTGTTTTGGAGTCGTGGCAATCAGAACAGCCCACGTTGTTCATTATCTGATCTCCCCACTTCGACCACGGAGCCTTGTAGAAGTTGGCCACACCCTGTTCTTTCATCACGCGTGGCACATCAGGACCTTTACAAGTCCAGCATGTTCCTGGCTGTGGCTCTTTGCCTTCGGTTACTCCAGGTGCGCCTGTACGTAGTGTTCTGCGCACATCTTCCACGGCATGTTGGTGTCCGCGCGGCGTGGCGTAGTCCCACGAGAAGGAATAACCCGCCCAAAGTATCACCATGTTGGGGCGTTGGGCAAGCACGTCTACGGCTTGTGAACTGTTAAATTCGCTTTTGAAAAGTGGTGTCAGCGGTTTGTTTCCACGTTTCGTATTCGCGTGGGAAGTCGCTTGTGAACTTCGAGTTTTCAGATACGATACCCTCCATTGGGGTTTTTCTGTTGTTGAAGATGCTAACCACTTCGGCCCTGCGCTCTAAGAGCGACGATACGAGAAGGCTCTAGGATGAAAAACGACAACCATTGAACCTCCGAACAACAGCCATCCTTGCCAACGTTTTAATTGCTTTGCCATATCTATATCTTATTTGTTTTTAGTTTCGGTTTTCATAATGTTTTTGCTCACGCGTTTAGGCGTGGTGCACGAATGTGTTTGGGTTACTTGCCTTTCTTTCCAAGCATGCCTTGCAACCAGTCTGGCACAGGCGACTTAGGTAATGGCACTTCTGCATTGGGTGTAGAGGATAGGGAGTTCATTCCGCCGTGTGGCACGTCGCGGTGACAGTCCCAACAAGCCATGCCTTCTCCGCGCTTAGCCATCATGTAATTGATACGGCCCGTGCGTACGAACTCTTGGTTGAGCTGGGTGTGGCAACGTATGCAGTTGTCCATTATCACCCCTGCGCTGGCATCTTCGGCGGTTATTGCCTGCCGCTCTTGAAAGGTTACGAACTTGCGAACATGGTTCATGCCGTCTTTCGCCTTGAAGTAATACTTAGCGAAGACGTTGTTGTGAGGCACGTGGCAGTCGTTGCACGTGGCATCGCGGCCATGCGAGGAGTGCATCCACGTGGCGTAATAGGGTGTCATGATGTGACAGTTTACGCATGCCGAGGGGTCGTCAGTGAGGTAGGGTGTGCATTCTCAGGAGGTACATGAAAAGCCCTCCTAGGCCTACAATCAATCCTCCGTCACCAAAAAGGAATACCTTTTTGGCGGTAGCTGAATGCCGATAAGATAGATTTTAGCTTGTCTTTTATCATGTTCGCTATATTTTCTTTGTGCAAATATAGCAAATAAAGCGCAATGCGGTTTGTGCAAGCGGCATGATTTTTGGGTTGGAACGCTAACTTTAACAGGTGTTAAGAACGTTGATTTAAACGTATTTTAACACGCAAATCCTTATTAATAAGGATGTTTAAAGGATGTGCCCGCGCACAATGAAATAACCTCCCTTTTACATATTTAAACACTTACAGTGCCTGTTTCATTGTGAAATAGGGCGAAAGGATGGAGTGGGGCGGTGTTCTTCTTGCGGATTTTTGTTGTTCGTTTTACAAACAAGAGCTCTCTACATAAAGGCATTTCTTGGCGTCTTTGTTTTCTGTTTGAGTGCATGTTGGAATGTCCTTGACTTTTAAGATTGAAGCCGTCTTGATTTTCCAATTCTCTGAACGAAGATAAGAGGAGAGCGGTAAAGATTATTTCATTCTACGGATAAGGCCTAAAAATCCAGTGAGGGAAGTTTTAGAGCGCTGCAAAACAAAAATCGGGTTAAGTTCAAAAACGCTGAACTAACTCGATTTTTAAAGGGTTTATTTTCGATGTTATAGTTTCTTTTTCAGGATAGAGTGCTTGCCACCATGAAGGGTTGTTTTGCAAGTATCGAGCGAACCATGCGAAGATGGTGTTCTGCCATTTTATGCGCTTTTGGTAGTCCATAATGGTGTGGTTCTCGCCGTTTACCACAACAAATGCCGTGGGCCTGCCCAGTAATTTCTCAAGGCTGTGAACATCTGAATGCTCTCGCCGATGGGCACGTTAGTATCGGCACTACCATGAAGGAAGAGTAGGGGCGTGTGTATCTTGTCGGCGTTGTACAGCGGACTTTGGTCGACATAGAGGTCTTTGCGTGTCCAAGGATAGCTGTTTGCCATCGACACCTCGCTGTAACTATATCCCCAATAGCCCTCGCCCCAATAGCTGGTATGGTCGCTTATGCCTGCATGCGATATGGCTGCGGCGAAGATGTCGGTTTGGGTTTGCAGGTATTGGGTCATAAACCCGCCGTAAGATGCACCGATACAGCCCACGCGCTTTGGGGTCTACGTATGGATGGGCTTTAAGAAACGCTTTTGTTCCTTCGATAATGTCTTCGGCTACACCTTTACCCGCAGTGTTGACATGGCGTGAGGCGTGGGTTTGACCGAAACCTGCCGCACCACTGGGATTAACCAAATATACCACGTAGCCTTGCGCAGCGTAGAGGTGCAGGGGTAACGGCTCTCGAAATAAACGCTCACGGGCGAACAACCACCATAGTACTCACGATCATGGGGTACTTTTTGTTCGGTCGAAGTGTGGAGGAAGATAACAACGACCTGAGATGGTGTCGCCACGAGACGAGACGAAGTTCCATGGCGCACGTTCCTAGGGTCAATGTCTTTTAGTTTCAGCTTGCTCAAATCTTCCAATAGGCTGCTCTTTCCATTGTCTAAGTTCAGCGTGTAAAGCCTGTCCGAATTGGATGCGCTTTCTCCATACCAAACGGCCAGCGGCGCATTGTGGGCGAAAGAAACCCTAGTGACGTAGTCTTCGGGCATGTCGAGTCAGGTGAAACTTGTTCGTCTTGTAGGGTTCAGACGGAAAAAGCTTTTTGTTGGTCTTTTATCCAATGCCGTGGTAGATGTTTGTCCGTCGCGCGGGTTCCACGAGAAGTTTTCGATGCTTGGATTGAAGGTTTTCGTGAGTGGCGTTACGGCCTTGTTGCTCACGTTTAGTGCAAAGAGTTGATAGTCGTACATGTTGGGTGTGCTGCCTTCGGGTACGTTTTTGCCCACGTCGTTGAATGCCTCGGCCGTGGCTTAACCAAAAGTGACCGATGCGTCGGGCGAGAAACGCGCCTCCGAAGAAGCCCTTCGTCGTGGGCAACGCATGTGGCTTGCATCGTCTTTACATCTAGCTTGCAGAGCGAAGAAACCGTTGTGGGGCGTTTTTCCAATCGACTACGCGACACCATATATAATATATAGCGACCGTCTGCCGATATGTCTTCGAGCGAAACGTTGTGATAGCCGAACGTAAGCGGCCTGGTCAGTCCTGTTTTCAAGTCGACGAGCGACAAATTCCATCGTGTTCGCCAGCCTGGTTGCCTGTCTTCGGGCTGTGTTATTTCGTAGATGTCGGCATCTTCCTTTGGTCCTTCTTGCGATGTGCTCAGTATAAGATACTCGCCATTGGGTGCGAGCGTGATGTTGCCTTCGCCAATGCCCGTGGCTAGTGTCTGTTCGCGCCCTGTTAGCGGGTCGGTAGCGATGACGTCGCGCCCTTCGCGCCCCTTGCGTATGGTGTAAAAGCGGTTCGTTTCCGGGTATCCAACTCATCGATTCGTCTGTCTCGCGCATGATGGTTTCCCGTCTTTTAAGGTCGGTCAGTCGCCACGAATAGCGTGTGTAACCGCCGTCCATTACGTCGTAATAGTTGGTGATGAGGTACCGTCCGTTGGCCGACAGGCCTATGCGATAGTATTGCAGGCCGTTTTGAATGTCGCTCAGCGTGAGCGTTCGGCGTGTGTTGGTGTTGGTTGTAGGACTGTCGCCCACGTTGGTTAGACCGTACAGAGAGGTTGTATGTAGAGTCTTTTTGGCTCAAATACTTAATCACCACGTTGCTGGGTTTTGCGGTTTGCAAGGCAACGTCTGACGGCGAAACCAGCTTGTTGTCTACATACACTTGGTAGTGTTTCAGCCCTTTCAACTCGATACCAACCTTGCGATAAGCTGCGTTTTGGATGTTGAATTGCAGCAGGTGCAGGAGCATAGGGGCAGAAGATGTGGGCATGTTGCCCGCGTTTACGATCGCGTCCTTGCTGTGCCAAGCTAAGGTGAAGGGCGTGTTGAGCAGCGACTCGGAGGCGAACGACTTTTGTTGTGCATCGGTGCTGTCTACTCAAAACAGGCTGCGGAGCAGGTCGAAAAGGTCGGCGCATGGCGCGAATGTTTTCACGTCCACATCGTTAGCCCAGGCGGTTGTGATGCCATTGCGCAGGCCGCGAAAAGCAATGGGGTTTTTTAGCTTTCTCCATATTGGTGACTTGCTTGTTTAAACGAGTTGTGATGTCGTCTTTATCGAGTATCTGTCATGGGGCATAGCAACACTTTGGTCCGCGAACCTTATCGCCAGCTTTCGAACCACTCAATATCTGAATGTCGATGCCGTCGCTAGGTCCTGTTTTCACCTTTCTTCGTTCGTAAGTAAAGCTCTTTTGCCCTTGCCTTTGGGAATATAAACATAGGTGTCTTTGCCGCTAAACTCGATGGCGCTCGGGAACGGTGAGCGCATTGTTGGCTGCTTGCAACACAATTTCAGCGTTGGCACTGTAACCGCTGCGTATGTTCGTACCCTTACCCACGTGCACGGCGGCCTTAATCTCGAACTGATTGGCACCATTAGACTCTACCGCCTTAGGCGAAATGTACTCTAACGAGGCCGTGAAGTTGAGGTTTTGCAATGCGCCGATGGTTATTTTCATCGTCATTCCCCGCTTACATGCCCCACTTCGGTCTCGTCGATGTTGCCTTTAAAGATAAGGTCGTTCATGTTGGCCACGCTGGCAATGGTGGTTCCGTCGTTGAACGTGTTGCTTAGGATAACCGAATTGCCCACTTTCACGGGGATGTCGAGTATTATTCCCGTGATGGTAGAGCGTATCAGCGTGAGCTAGCCTTGGCGTTGCTCTTCGAAACGCCGTCGCGCACCACCTGTAAGTTATCGTCGGCGGCCGACCTTTCTTCTTTTGGCCTGCTGGTAAACTTGCCTTACCTTCTCGTATTCTTGTGCTGCCACCAGTCCTTTGTCAAACAAAGTCTTCTCCCTTTCGTACTCGGCTTTGGCCTGTTCCAGGTTGATGTTAGCCAGTCTAACTCGCGCCTGTGCACCGCTAAGCTGCCCCATGTCGGGTATAACCTTCACTTTGGCAATCACCTCGCCCGCCTGTATGGGTTGTCCCTGCTTCCTTCATAATCTCGGTAATGATGCCCGAAATCTGCGGTTTCACGTTCACTTCGTTGCGCGGTTCACATGCGTCCGGTAATAACCGTGGTCTTTTTCAGGTCCTTAACACAGGCCGTCAGTTCGGTGTATTGTTCGGGTTGGGGCTGCGATTTGGCCCAGAGAAACACGAATGTGCCTACGAACACGATGGCTCATAAGCACTGCCACAATGATTTTCTTCTTCATAACGTCATTCCTTGTTAGCCTTTCGTGTTGCGAGGGCGTTGTTTCTGGGGTCTCCTTTGTTAATGTTTTATGTCTTATTGTTTTGTTTCGGTATGGTTTTTGGGGGCGTATGGCACCCCATTTGTCACTCGTCGCGCATGGCGTCTACGGGCTTTAATGTTCATGGCTCGCAATGCCGGTGCAAGTCCGGCAAGCACGCCAAGCACGCAAAGAAACAGAACTGCGCCCACGGCAGTGTGGTAAAGTTGATTTGGTAACGGCACTTTACGATGCCGTCGGTGGTGCTGCCCATTTCGGCCAGTGCGAGTATCATCACCGTGAAAACGATGCCCGACATGCCCGCTACGCTGATGAGCGTGATGCTCTCGGTAATGATTTGGGTGAGAATGTTGCGAGGTGTTGCCCCGATGGCGCGCCTTATTCCTATCTCGGTGGTGCGCTCTTTCACCGTCACCATCATGATGTTGCTCACGCCGATGGCCCCTGCCAGCAGCGTTCCGATGCCTACAAGCCACGCCAAGAAGTCTACTCCGTTGAACAGATTGTCCATCATGCCGAAGATGCTTCCATATTAAAGGAAGGCAAGGCCTTTTTCGTCGGTGGGGTCTACATGGTGTGCGTGCCAACACCGTGCGTATCTTGGGTACAATCTCGCTCACCTTGTAGCCCTTATGGGCCGTAAAACACAGCAAGTTGATGGTGTCGCCCATAGCAAAAGCGTCTCGCATCACGTCTATCGGCACAACAACAGACTCTTCTGCGCTGCCATTGATGTTAAGTTCTCCCGGACTATAATCCACGCCCACCACCTTAAAGAACACCGGACCTACACGGATTTCCTTGCCGCAAGGGTTTCCGCCCTTAGGGAAAAGTGTCTTGTACACCTTCTTGCCGATGATGCATACCTTACGTTTTTGCAGGTTGTCCAAGTCGTTAAGGTATCGGCCGTAATACAAGTCGGGCGCTTCGATGTGTTGATAATCCTTTTCCAGACCCTTAAACACGCACGACGACTTTTTGTCTTCGTGCACGGCAGTAAATCCCCATCGGCTAATCATGGGCGTAACCCTGTCCACTTCGGGCACTTGTTGGCGCACTCGTTCCAGGTCTTTGTACACCATGCTCCAGCTTCTGCCCTTTTTCAGGCCGTCGTAAGGCTTTGTTGTGTTCTGTGCAATGAACACGCCCGAGTTGTTTGCAAAGCCTTTGAAGTTGGATGAGAGCAGTTCGCGCAGTCCCTTGCCGCCTCCCAGCAAGGCCACGAGCATAAAAATGCCCCAAAAGACGCCGAACCCCGTAAGGAAACTTCGCGTCTTATTGCGTGTCAGGGTGTCCAGTATTTCTTTGTATCTGTCGAGATCTATCATTGTATATAATTAGTTGACGAGTTGACAAGTTGACCAGTTAACGAGGGCTGTGCCTGTTGACGAGTTGACGAGTTGACCAGTTAACGAGGGCTGTGCCTGTTGACCAGTTGACCAGTTGACCAGTTAACGAGAGCTGTGCCTGTTGGCGTGTTGACAAGTTCTGTGCTTGTTGACGAGCTAACAAGTTGGCGAGTTTGCTGCTAGGTTGTTAATGCGTTCACCTGCTGCGATGGTGCTTGCCCGTCCGTTCTCCCGCACCAACTCCTTCTCATCTCATTTTCCTTAGACCATTGCGTTCTGTTAGTCCATCGCGTTCAGAGCCTCTATGGGTCGTGTCTTGGCCGCTTTGCGTGCAGGGATAAGGCCCGCTATGGTGCCGGCGATAACGATGAGCAGCGTGGCTTGCATGCAAACGCCGAACCCCACGGTGGGATTGACGAACATTTTCTGTTGAAATGCGCCCACGTCCATGGTGGTGTTCCCGATGGTTGCGTCCATCCAAAGGTTCGCACCTATGCCGAGCATCATGCCGATATAGCCGAAGAAGAGGGTGATAATGACGCTCTCGGTGATGATGAGCTTTAATATCGACCACGGCGTTGCGCCGATGGCCTTGCGTATGCCAAACTCGCGTGTGCGCTCTTTTACGGTGATGAGCATGATGTTGCTAACGCCAACAATGCCGCTAAGCAAGGTAAAGATGCCCACAATCCACAGGGCGGTGCGTATGATGGCCGTACCTGTGCTCATTTGCAAGCTGTCTGTAAAGCGGTTCCATATCCAAAACAGACTCCTCGTCGTCGGGAGCGGCTTCGTGTTGGACGTTAATTTTGCGGCGATAGCTTTGTTCGAAAGCCTCGTTTGCAGCCTTAGTGTCTAGTCCCTTAAAGCTAAAGATGATGTTTTCCGTTTTGTCGCCCTTATTGTATATGGTGCGTATGGTGGTGAAGGGGGCGTACATGATGTTGCGGAACATGCTCTCGTCGTCCGAATAGATGCCCACCACAAGGAAAGCCAACCCTCCCATCGTTACATGTTGCCCCACAACGCCCTGCCACTTGTTGGGCAACAGGCCCTCTGCACGACTTTGCTAATCACCAACACCTTGCGTTGCTGCTCCATGTCGGTTTGGTTGATAAACCTTCGCAGAGCATTTTACGTTTGTTGATGTCTATTTCGTTGGGGCAAACGCCCGTTAGCGATGCCGTTTCGTAGTTGTCGCCCAGCGTGATGGTTTGGTTGCCCAATTCTATTTCTGCGCCAACGCTCTCAACATTCTGCTTAAATTGGTTTTGCGTGGTATTGATGTCTTGGTCGTTCAGCGTGATGGAACGGTCTTTGGGCAGGCCGTTATATTCCTTGCTTGTATGTCCGCCGCCCACCATCATCGAGGTACTAAGAAAGCGGTCCATGTTTTGTGTGGCGGCATTGATTAGTCCGTTGCCTCGCACCCAGCAAGCATATCAGCATAAATATGCCCCATGCCACGGCAAAACCCGTGAGTGCCGTGCGCAACTTGTTGCGCCGGGTGGTCGACCATATTTCGGCTATGAGCGTGTACATAATTGGTTCTTACGGTTAAGTGTGTTTATGTGTGCTGGCGTGTTTGGGGCTGTTTGTTCTCCCCTTCGTCAACAATCAGTCCGTCTTTAATCCTTATCAGTCTGTCGGCTTTTGTTCGGCCACGCCGGAAAGTCGTGGGTCACAACCACGGTGGTGATGCCTTCGTTTCGGTTTAGGGCTGGTTATCAGTTGCATCACCTCAACGCTGGTTTTAGAGTCGAGACGCGCCCGTAGGGTTCGTCGGCAAGTATTATTTGCGGCTTGGTTATCAGTGCCCTGGCTATGGCCACGCGCTGCTTTTGTCCGCCCGACATTTCGTTGGGGTAGTGGCTGGCCCATTGTGCAAGCCCTAGCTTTTCTAGGTATTCCATGGCCATGGTGTGGCGTTTCTTCTCGACACGCCTTGGTAAAAACAGGGGCAACTCTACGTTTTCCACAGCCGTTTTGAAGCCAATGAGGTTGAAAGATTGGAAAACAAAGCCTATCATCGTGGTTGCGATAATGGGCGGCGCGCCGTTCGGACAGGTCCTTAATGAGCGTTCCCCTAGGCGATATTCCCCTGTGTCGTAGTTGTCCAAAATGCCGAGGATGTTCAAACAGTGTAGACTTTCCCGACCCCGATGCACCCATGATGGAGACGAACTCGCCGTCGCCGATGGTGAGGTTGATGCCTTTGAGCACTATGCAAGGGCTGTGACGCCAAAAGTATGTTTTTGTTGATGTCTTTTAGTTCAATCATACTGTATAGACGTTAGGCAGACATTAAAAGTTGCACTTTTCATTACATTTCATGTGGCCGTCCCCAGCATGTGGGTGCGCTAAGTGCACATCATTTATGTATGGCAAAAGTATAAAAAAAGTGGCAGAATGCCCAAGGTTGGTGGGCATAAAGATGGGTTGGGCGGTGTTGTTTTGCATTGGTTAACGCAAAAAGGGCTTTCGCGAACATGCGCAAAAGCCCTTTTTTGTAGTAGTGGATAGGGAATCGAACCCCTATGCCAAGATTGAGAATCTTTGTATCCTAACCGTTAGATGAATCCACCATGCGATTATTAAAACCTTGCGGAAGCTGGGGGAGTTCGAACCCCGGTACGGTAACCCGTACGTCAGTTTAGCAAACTGGTGGTTTCAGCCACTCACCCAAACTTCCTTTTCCGTCGATGTTGAAAATCGCTTTGCTGTTAAATGCGGTGCAAAGGTATTGCTTTTTTAGTAGTTCCAAATTTTTTCGCGCCTTTTTGTTCCAGAGGGCTTGTAAAAAGTGCCTTTGCTGCTTTTTCGAGGGCGAATAGTGCGGCGGCTGGTTCGTTGCCGTAGGTCTGTTTGAAAACATGGCCATTGGCTCACTTGTTTTCTCAAATTCGTTTGTTTTGCTAAGCAGGGCAGAAGGCCAAATCTTGCTCTTATGGCGTTGGGCCGAATGGGTGAATGGGGTAGGGTGATGGCTTTCGTGCGATGCAGACGGTGGCAGTGGAAACGTTATGGCCTTTGTCTTTCCCTCGCGTACGCGCGCGTTATATAAGGTATGCTTTTGTGGAGGAGCGTGATAGTTGCGGGTTTAGGTAACGTTTACTGGTGATAGAGCTAGGGCAGGCACGTAGTGAAAAAGAGGTCTGGGCATAGCTAAAGGGGCGACAGGGTGGGGCAGACTTGCTGCTTGTTGGGAGTAAGTAGATGGTTGGTAAGTGCAGAAACAGTGGGCGAATACCAAAAAGAAAACAGCAGTATAACTGCCTGGATGAAAGCGATAACGTAAAGATGAAGTAGTGAAAAGTTATGCGTTTTGGTTTACAAAACAGTCTCATCACTTTTTAACCAAGGTCTTTTGATGTAAATCTTGTGCCTAATGTTTAATTTATTCGTCTTCATGTTGCTGTTGTTTGGGCTTTGGTTTCAGTAGGTTGTTTGCTTGGTTTGCCTGGTTTTTCACGCTATCAGAGACATTTTTGGGAGCCATACGCCAATTTTTATTTTCTCGTATACGTCTTTTTAACGTTAAGTCCAAAGTTGTCTAACTATTCTCTGTTTGTGGTTTTTATTTTCTGTTGTCTCGTTTTATGCCTAACACGCTCGTATGTGCTTATTGTTGCAACAAGCGCGCAACTAACGCGTATATTTATGTTAACGGGGTTTTGCCTTTCATCTTTTTCATTTTGCCTTAATCTATTTTATATTCTCGCACTTTTGAACATGGCGATTTTCGACCTAACCTTTTGCATCAGAGGTATTTAGGATAGTACAGCGCCGGATGCCTCTTACAAGAGAGATTATTAAAACCTGTGAAGGCGTTTGGCGGCTCTTTAATGTATGTGGATTTAAAGCAGTTTTCAAGTAATCATTGTTTAAAAAGAGATATTAAGCTTATGGAGAGTTTTACTAAAAGAGTAGGTACGTTAATGTTGTCGTGGACTTTGGCTGTCGTAGGCGTTTTCGGACAGACCGTAGACGACATCTGTTCGCAAAACGTTCGCCAGCTTGGCGGATTGACAGCGGCAGCCAAGGTCAAATCGTTGCAACTCGCAACGGGTGGTTATGTAACACAAGGGGGCGAAATGCCCGTTACTACGCTCTTGGTTCCTGGCGTAGCCTTTTACCAAAGAGTGAAGTCGCCTCTTGGCACGATGATGGTATGTGCATATAAGGACAAGGGATGGACTTTTAACTCAGCCCCAACGCCGCAAACAGAGCCGATGCCAGCCGGTATGGTTGAATCGTACATCATTGGGTCGAAGTTTCTTGGCCCGTTGTTCGACTATTATGTGAACAAAAAGACGTCGGACGTGGTGTCGCTTGCCTTTGTTGGCGAGAAAGACTTGGATGGTGAGGCCTGTTTTGAACTGGAAGTTCGTTACCGATCAGGATATAAGATGATGGTGGCATGTCGCGTAAAGACGGCTTGATAAGGCAAACCACGTCGCCCGCCGGGGTGATAAGGTACGAAGACTACCGCAATGTGGGTGGTGTGAGTGCCTTTCGCGGATGATGACAAGTACAAGGCAAGGGCTAGTTCTTACCCGAGTAACCAGTGCACAGGTTAATGTAGACCTTGAAGGCAAGTTGCTTGCCATGCCTTAAACGTGCAATAGGCACATAACGCCGTGACGGCGGATAAGATTTTAGTTGTTATAGAAATTTTAGTTGTTAAAGAAAATTGTGGTTATTTGGATGGGGCTCGAACGCGTTTCGAGTCCCTTTTGCAGTGTGTAGGGAGGGTAACTAATGGCTTTTGTTGGTTTGTAGGCAACCCAATCTGCTCGTTTAACCTAAGCAACAACGCAGTACAAGCCGGCTTGTACTGGCGCTACAAGGTGCTTGTACTGGCACTACAAGATGCTTGTACTGGCACTACAAGCGGCATGGCCCCACTAAAGGGCTTTAATACGGATACATTTGCCAGCGACTTTGTTGTGTAAGAACGTGTATCTCAAACCAATCCTTTTTTTACGATACATGTTTTTTGATGCAGAATGGCAATAATTTCTTGTATAATATCGGCCATCGGTGTTGTAAAAACAACAGAAAAGTTTGTAACTTTGGCCCGACAAAACTCGTGTTTCGGTTTATTCGGGCGAGCGGTGGTGGGCAAATGGCTTATCGCGTAGCGTGAGAAACGCCACTTGCTAACTCATTAACTTGTGAACTAGTCAACTCGTTAACAGATAAAATTGTTAACGGGTCTGACTCGTCAACAGGTTAACTTATCTGCTTGTTAACTCGTCAACAGATTAACTGGTCAACCCGTCAACTTGTCAACTAACCAACGCCCCTTGTCAACTAAAAACACCATTTCTAACTAACAACTTGTAATTATGAAGAGACAAATTGAATTATCTGTATTATGGGTACTCCTTGTTTTAGGGTTTCTTGCCCATACCTTGGCCGACGTGATGCCCGCATTCTGGGGCGAGAGCATCGTGGCGATGCCTACTTCTGCCAACTGGCGCGAGCTTATCGCCCTTATGATGGGCATCAGTTACACGCTGCCCGTGCTCGCAATCTTTCTCGTTTTATGGGGGAAACTAGGAAGCGGCGCGTGATTCACGCTATCTTGGCTTGCCTTTTCGCCTTGTTCTGCCTACTGCACATGCTCGAATGGCTCGACGAATTCAATCCTGTGCAACTCACCATCATGCCCTTAATGGCCATCGTTGGCATTATCTTGGCCGTGAAGTCCATCAAGTATGTTCGCGAAAATCAGTGCGTTGATGTCGAGGCAGACGATAATGAGGAGGAAGAAGACGAGAATGTGGGTGATGAGGAAGAAGAAAGCGAGGAAAAGTAAGAAAGTGAGGAAAAGGCGAAGAGGTAGGCGAGAAGGAAGAAAAGGAAACTGAATAGGTGGAAATAAGTGGATGAGTTAACTAGTTGACAAGCTTACGAGTTGACGGGTTAACCACTTAACTCGTCAATTTGTAGACTAGTTAACTCCTCCAAACTTTTCACCCACCTAATACAACAACAGCATCCCTGCAACGGCTGCATAGCCAATCATACGTATGGGGTTAATCTTTAAGAACTTCGTTCCTGCGAATGTGGCAGCGAAAAGGAAGAGGCTAACGCCAAACTGCCAGGGGTTGATGGTGGGCGAACTGAAATTCTCTTCGGTCATTAAGAGCAGGGCGGCAGCAGCAAGTCAGCCCACAACGGCGGGGAGCGCAGGCCGCGAACGTACGTTCTGAACAACGGGCGTGTCCATATATTTCATAAAGCGTCTTACAGATAAGTATCATTAGGATAAGCGACGGCAACACCAACGCAAAAGTGGCTGTGGAACTGCCCAGCATGGCCATCCATGTGTTAAACCCGGCGTTATGGGTGGCCGTATATCCGCAATAGGTGGCCGCATTGATGCCGATGGGGCCTGGGGTCATCTGCGAAATGGCGACAATATTGGTAAAATTCGGCCGACGAAAGCCATTGGTGATGGATAACCGTTTCGGTTTGAATGAGCGACAACATACCGTAACCGCCACCGAAACCGAAATAGTCCGATGATGAAAAACGTATAGAAAAGCTCGAGGAAAATCATGCGATGGTTTTGTTGTTGTTGCCTGAATACGTATCGTGGTAGGATGTGTGTGCGGCGCGAAATAGCGTATGTTCTTTCGTTGCAATTGTTCTAATTCTCGTTGTGCGAGCCCTCTGTGGGCTTGATAAAACTGACCATAGAGGTAGCCACAAGGCCTGCGTCCGATGATGATGTAGATGGGGTTTGACGCCCATTGCCCTAGATAAGCAGGGCGCAAACAACGGGTATCCAAAGGGTGCTTAGCGTGATGTGGGCACTCTTGGCCAAGTTGAATGTGGGGGCAGCAATGAGTGCCACCACGGCCGGACGTATGCCACGGAACGCTGCTGCCACCACGCTGTTGTCTTGAAACTGATGAAAAACATCGCGATGAGCAGGATAATGAGAAACGAAGGCAGGGCTGTGCCTGCGCAGCTGCAGAGTGCGCCGCACAGCTTACGCATCTTATAGCCGATGAAGATGCTGACGTTGACGGCGAAAACACCTGGACAACTCTGCGCTATGGCAATGAGATCGAGAAACTCTTCTTTCTCTATCCACTTGTTCTTGTCCACCACTTCGGCCTCGATAATGGGTATCATGGCGTAACCGCCACCCAAAGTGAACATCCCAATCTTAAAGAATGTGCGAAAACTGTTCCAATAAATCGACATGTTGTTGATGAATTAAAGCCTCACCCCAGCCCCTCTCCAGAAAGGAGCAGGGGTGAGTGCTCTGCTAAAGGTGAAAAGGTGAAAAAGGTGAAAAAGGTGAAAGGGTGAAAAAGGTGCAATGGGGTGACAAAGTATGTTGCTACGCTCGTTCAAAAGGTCTTCACGGTTTTCTTGATGTCGGAAGTAGTCAGACAAGTCGACTGGTCCGACATAGTCTTGACTGGTCCGACTAGGCCCGTTAGCTGACACCATCTATAAACCATCCAAACGGTAAAGCATTTGGCTTAACTCCTCTCCTAACTCCATAACTCCTTACTAACTCCTCTTATGCTTTCAATTTCTTTTCTACCATTTCCTAGCGTTTCATGAAGGCCTCAATCCAGGGCGTAACTTCGTCTGATTGACGCTTGCGCGGATAGTGAGGCGTTCTGCCAAGGGAAGATGGAGCGTTCAAATGGGGCATCATGGCTAGGTGTCTGCCGTCTGCCGAGCAGATGCCAGCCACGTTGTAGTCCGAACCGTTGGGGGTTTGCCGGGAGTACTCTGCGTAGTTAGTATTTTGCAACGATGTTGTATTTGTCTTCCGATTCGGGCATATAGAACCTACCCTCGCCGTGAGCAAGCCAGATGCCCAGCTTGCTGTCGCTGAGCGAGCCTAGCATAACGCTGTTGTTCTGTGGATGGTTAGTCCCACGAACGAACTTTCGAACTTTACGCGACGTAGTTGTGGGTGAGGTGCGAGCGATGGTCGTGTTCGGGGATTGATGAGATTTTAGCTCAGCCACGAGCTGACAGCCGTTGCAGATACCCAGCGAAAGTGTGTCGGGACGTGCGTAGAACTTGTCGAGAGCCTCTTTGGCCTTGGGGTTATAGAGGAATGCGCCTGCCCAACCCTTGGCCGAACCAAGCACATCAGAGTTAGAGAACCCGCCGCAGAACACAATCATGTTCACCTCTTCCAGCGTTTCGCGCCCCGAAATGAGGTCGGTCATGGCCACATCCTTCACGTCGAAACCCGCCAGATAGAGCGAGTAAGCCATTTCGCGCTCACCGTTTGTACCTTTTTCGCGGATGATGGCAGCGCTAATGCCCGATCGGGTTGGCGGCGGTCGGCACTGATGCCATAGTCGCTTAGCTTACCAGTAAAGCTGTCGTTGAATTTCAGTTCAATGGGTTGTTTCTTATAATTAAGCCACCTTTTCTTGGCCATGCCGTTGTGGCTCTGCATCGTGTCTAGGCGATAAGAGGTGCGATACCACGTTTCGCGCAGCGAGTCGATGGATCGAAAAACATACTCGTTTTCACCCTTCTCTTCACCACCAGCGATGCGACTGTTTGGCACCGAATAACCAATCTTGGTGTAGCCGATACCCTTCGTCTTCGAGATACGCGCGCAGGTCGTTTGCGGTGGTCGTCGCTTACCTGTATCACCACGCCGGGTTCTCTGCGAAAGAGGTTTTTCACCACATCGTCGCCCGCTAGGTCGTGTAAGTTAAGGTGCATGCCGCCCTTTCGGTTGGCGAAAAGCCATTTCTAGCAGCGTGGTTATCAGTCCGCCAGCCGAAATGTCGTGACCAGCCAATATCCATCCACGCTTAATTAGCTCTTGAATGGCATTGAAACAGTCGGCAAAATATTCGGGATTGAAACGCCGTTGGCACGTCGTCGCCAGCGAGAGCCAAGACTTTGTGCGAAGGCACTTCCGCCCAAACGCTGCTCATCGAACGAGAAGTCGATGTAGTAGAGCGACGAGTTTTTGTCGTTAACAAGTACCGGCGACACCACTTTACGCACATCCGACACCTCGGCACCACTGCTAACGATAACCGTTCGGTTGCGATAACCTTTTGGCTGTTGGGATATTGTTGGGTCATTGAAAGCGAATCCTTGCCCGTTGGCACGTTAATGCCCAGTGTACAGCAGAAGTCGCTCAGTGCCTCAACCGCTTTATAAAGGCGGGCGTCTTCTCCTGCCTGCGACCTACAAGGCCACATCCAGTTGGCCGAAAGCTTACGCCACCAGTCCGTGGGTTAACGGTGCCCATACGAGGTTGGTTAACGACTCGCTAACGGCCAAAACCGAGGCCCTTTTCAGCAGATGCCAAAGGCCGCTTGCGGTGCATGAGCCGATGGCGGTTGCTATGCCAGCGCGCCCGCGATGATCCCGAGTGCCACCACGCCACAGTCGCTCAATAGCGGTTGAATTTCGCCTTGATGTCTGCTGGCGAGCCACCTTACCCGTTACCGAACGGTCTGACTTTGTTGGTGAGCCAGTCTTTACAAGCCACGCCTTCGAGTTGCAAAACGCGCTCAATGTGCGCCGTAAGTGCCTCTTCGCCCAACTTGTTTTTATCGGCCTCGCTGCCTATTGGTTCATATTCAACATTCTGATAGTGGCGTTCAACGGTGTTGTCTACCATCACCGTCTTGGGCGAATGGCCAAACATCTGCGCCACATCCAGGTCGAAAGGCTTAGTGCCGTCGGCTTGTTTGAAGGCGAAGTGGGCATCGCCCGTTGTCTCGCCCACCACATAAAGCGGTGCTCGTTCGCGTTGGGCAATCTGCCTTACGCGTTCGATATGTTGCTCGTCGATAAGTAGGCCCATTCGTTCTTGGCTCTCGTTGGCGATAATCTCTTTGGCCGAGAGTGTTTTGTCGCCGATGGGCAGTTGGTCCATGTTAATTTCTCCGCCACACTCTTCCACCAGTTCGCTCAGACAATTCAAGTGACCTGCCGACCCGTGGTCGTGTATTGACACAACGGGGTTGTCGTCGCTTTCTACCAATGCGCGCACAAGATTATAGGCGCGCTTTTGCATTTCGGGGTTAGCGCGTTGTATGGCGTTAAGCTCAATGCCGTTAGAATAACGGCCCGTATCTACCGATGAAACCGAACCGCCGCCCAATCCGATGCGGTAGTTGTCGCCACCAACCACCACCACCTTGTTTCCTTTTTGTGGTTCGCCTTTCAAACAATCGCGCTTTGTGCCGTAACCCACACCGCCTGCCAACATGATGACCTTATCGTAAGCGTAGAAAGGTTCAGAGGGTTGAGCTGCCTGTTTCAGCCTTCTCCTGATGCTCGAAGGTAAGAACAGAACCCGCGATAAGGGGTTGACCAAACTTATTGCCAAAGTCGGACGCACCGTTAGATGCTTTGATGAGTATCTGTTCGGGCGATTGGTAGAGCCATTGACGTACAGGAAGTAGCTTTTCCCAATCGCGGCCGCCATCAAAACGGGGGTAAGCCGTCATGTAAACGGCTGTTCCAGCGATGGACACGACCTACGCCGCCGCCCATACGGTCGCGAATTTCGCCTCCCGTGCCCGTTGCAGCTCCGTTAAAAGGGTTCTACCGTGGTTGGGAAATTGTGGGTTTCGGCTTTCAACGAGATAACGCTCTCGATGTCCTTCACCTCAAAATAATCGGCTTTCGATTGGTCTTTGGGTGCGAATTGCTCCACCACAGGACCTTGTGCAAAGGCAACATTGTCTTTATAAGCCGAGAGAATGTTGCCTGGATTTTTCGGCCGTGGTGCGCTTAATCATGGCAAAAAGAGCGACGATTCTTTCTCTTCGCCGTCGATAACAAACGTTCCGCCGAATATCTTATGGCGGCAATGTTCGGAGTTGATTTGGGCAAACCCGAATATTTCAGAGTCGGTTAGCGGTCGGCCCAATTGTTTTTCGATGTCGTGCAGGTAAGCCATCTCGTCCTTAGAGAGTGCCAACCCCTCCTTTTCGTTATATTCTTCCAGGTTGTCCACGTGCCTTACGGGTTCTGGTTGCCTGTCAACGCAGAACACTTCTTGGCAATGCCCTCGTGCATACGTTGCAGCATGGGGTCGTGGTCGGCGTTTCGACTGGCCACGGGGAAGAATTCCTCAATACGCGAAATGCCGTTAAGATTCATGTTTTGGGTAATCTCAACGGCATTTGTGCTCAAGGTGTCACCATTTCGCGGCGCGGCCCCACGTAAAAACCTTCCAGTTCTTGGGTGTCCATCAGCGTTGCGTCGCCATAAAGCCAGGCTAGCTTAGCCATTTTCGTCGTCGTTCAGTTGGTGGTTCACCTCTGTGGCAATCACCGTTTCTTTCTGCGTCTTGAAAAAGAGATCATCGTTGTTTCCTTTATTTTTGGGATGGTTATGTGAAATACACTTACTTTTCTGCCTGTTAGCCTGCGTTTTTATTCGCTTTTGTTGGTGTGCAGCGTGGGGGCTGATGCGAAAAGCCGTTCGCCGCCATGCCTTTGGCTTGCTGTTGTTTACCTAAAGCCTTGCTTGCCCTGCGCATTCCTCTTGCAAAGTTAGCGTTTTTGCCTTATATAAAGGTGTGGGCAGCGTTGTTTTTCAGTTATTTAGTATTAATGCCCACTTTTGTATGTTTATGGCCTAGCGTTTCACTGTTTTGTGGCTCGCTGGCGTGCATGCTGCAACAAGGGGGCGTACAAAGCCGTTTCGCGCCGAATTACCCCGTTTTGCGTTTGCTTAGCACAGAATAAACACCGAAGTGATGATGAGTATAAAGCCAATGACGATGGGCAGGGTGAGTGGTTCGCCGAAAAGGAGTATGCCCACGCACATGGCCGTCATGGGTTCGAAGGCGCCAAGTACGGCTGCCATGGTGCTGCTTATCTGTTTTGAGGCCATGATAAGCGTAACGTTGCTCACGGCTGTGGGCACAACGCCCAACAAAAAGAGGTTGACGAGCTGGCTGCGCGTGTCTATCGGGTCGATGCGCCCGCGTGTAAAGGTGGCGTAGAGGGTGAGAATGAGCATCGCGAAGAAGAAAAATGTAGAACGTTAGTTTCAACGAGGGCATTTGCCTGATGCGCATTCGGGGAAGATAACCATGTAAACGGCATGAAAGCCTGAAAGCAGAAGTAGGAAAAGGCCTGTGAGCCCCTCCATGCTGCCGTTGCCGTCGAGTATCCCCGAAAGAAAAAACACGCCTGCAACGGCTATGCCGATGGCAACGGCTGTGGTAAGCGACAGCCGTTCGTGCAGAAACACCACCGAAAGGAGCAGTGTCCACACGGGGTAAGAGAAGAGCAAGGTGGTGGCGATGCCGCTAGCCATGTAGTTATAACCTTCGATAAGCGCGATAGACGACACGGCGTACATTGCAGAGAGCAACAGGATGCGTAGGAAATCGCCAAAGGCAAGCCTCATGCGCGTGCGGTGAAACATCAGCATGCCCAGCATGGCCAGGCAACCGAAGGCGTAGCGATATATCAAAACGGAAGTGGAGTGCATGCCCGTGGCAAGCACGGGGATGGCGAAAAGGGGATTAGCCCGAACGTAATGCCCGAAATGCTGGCATTGAGAAAACCTTTAACTGTGGCTGACATCGAAAGAGAAGTTGTAGGGTAATTGCGTAACGGCGTGCCTTGGCGCCTTGTTTCAAGTGTGCAGGCCCTGCACCCAAGTGCGAACGCTTATTTCTTAACCCCTAAGTGTAAATGTATATCCTGATGAATGTTGACTGAATGTTAAGGCGGATTCTAAAAATTACCTTTGCTGTATTTTTAGCTTTTAGCTGAGCAGGTTTTGCTTACTGACTTGAAGGAGCAAAGTGAACCATGCTTTCTGAAAGAGAAAGCAAAAGATGCCAGATAAAATCGAAACGACTGCGTAGAGCAATACAAGGAACAACAATTGAACCTTTGCGGGGAACATTTAGAACATGCCTGAATGTAAAACCTGCCCCAATGCCGTTGTGTGGGCGTTGGGGCAGGTGTGGATTTGTTGCATAGAAGAACGTTTTCGTTAAGCCAAATGAACAATGTCGAGCTTGCTCGGGCATTGTCATGGCGAGAAAACGCACTTTTTGAGGAACGAAAAAAGAAGTTTTATTTTCCTTCTTCGGGTGCTTTGTCGATAAGATCCATAAACTGGTCCAATTTCGGCGTGATGATGATTTGTGTGCGGCGGTTACGCTGTTTGCCCACTTCGGTTCCATTGGTGGCAACGGGGTTAAACTCGCCACGTCCGCCTGCGGTAAGGCGTTTGGGGTTAACGCCATAGCGTGTTTGCAGATATTGCACAACGCTCGATGCGCGCAAACAACTTAGGTCCCAGTTGTTGCGTATGTTTTCGCGGTTTATGGGCACATTGTCGGTGTTTCCTTCCACCAGCACGTCATAGTCTTGATAGTCCATAATTATCTTGGCTATCTTGCTAAGCGTTTCGGCTGCGCGGTCGTTTATTTCGTAGCTACCGCTCTTATACAGCATATTGTCGGCCAATGAGATGTAAACCACGCCTTTAAGCACGCGTACGTCTACCTCTTTCAACTCTTCGCGGCTGAGCGAACGCGTAAGGTTGTTGGTGAGCACCATGTTAAGCGAGTCGCTTTTGCTCTTCACCTCAACCAAGTGGCGTATGTATTGGTTGCTCTCGTTAATCTGGTCTACCAGCTTAGAGATGTTCACATTGTTGGCCGAACTGTTGTTGAGGCTCTTGTCTAGCGAGCCTTGCAGTGCGGCATAGTCGCGTTTTTGTTGTGCCAGTTGTTCTTCCAGCGATGTAACCACTGAGCTTGACTGGCGGCAAGTTGTTCGCGAGTTGAACGATAGCTTTCGTTCAATTCCTGTTTTCTCTTTGGCAATTGTCCAAGTCTTTCTTGCTAGCACAGCTCGAAACAACGACCACACTAGCCAATAGCACAAGCTGAACGATGTTCTTCTTTTTCATATCTCTCCTTAAATGTTGATTTATTATCCTGTGTCTTTGCGGCACTTTGTGTGTACAAAGTTACGAATATACTTTACATTAACCTTAAAATGCGTGCCCGTTTTTGGTATTATTAACGGCAGAGAAAGAGGAGGGGTAAAAAAATGGACAAGGAGAAATGGTTTTAGAGATTACACCCTGGCCTGCATTTGGGGCTTAATTCGTACACAGAGGTGCAGAGGACGGAGGGTTTTTCTGCATACAAGCAGGCGGAGAAGACACGGTACTTAGGGCATGCGGCGAAAGCGTACACGGCAAAAGAACACCTTCATTTTCTTATTTCCAAAGGACACATGCTCCTCTCCTCCCCAATGTTTCCTAAACGCAAAGCCATATCCTTAAAGCAATGATGGGGCTAACATCGGTGTGTTCTGCGCCTCCTACGTGACCTTAATAGCGCATCAATGTTGTGTAAGTGCGTTCCAAATTCAAGTTCTTATTGACCATAAGCCGTTTCGGGATAAAGCATCAATCAGTTCGCGGTAGTTGGCGTAATGATTGACTCTTATCCCAAATTGCATCAATACTTTAAATTCGAAACATGCAAAATCAAAAGATTCTTATGTTAGGGATTTTAATGCGATGGACGATCTATTCTATTAACTTCCCCATGCTTTTTGAGTATGGAGAAACGCACTCCATTCTGCAGCCCGTTTGTCTTTAGCTTCCTTAATGGCTTCATTCGCTTTTGCATATTTACTGTCGTTCTCAATATGGCGTGGATAGCAGTCGCTCAGATAAAACTTACCCGACTCATTTTCGGAAACTAATGATAAGTCTGTGAATATTTGACTGTTAACAGGAGACACAAACGTTGAAATACGAAGTAAAACCTTGTCATACGAATGTACTTCTATTTGGCGATAAATGGGGAAGAGCTTGTTTGTAGGCTCAAAGTCTTGGAAAACAATCTCATGGGTCTGCACGTTGAAAAGACTTGATGTTGTCAAGCGTAAAGAGACATGGGGTTAAATGAGAAGATTTCGTTATGCGAGTTGTTCCCACTGCAAACAGTTCTGCCTTTGACCCTTGTTCGGCTGGAGGTAAAAACCTGATTATCCCCATTGGTGCAACCAATGAACAACAAAAGAAAAGGACGAACACTTGTAATAAGCATATACTCTTTTTCATATCAGTACTTTTTAGGGTGACTTTTTATAAATCGTTTTTACGAAAGCAAAATTACTTGATGATGTACTTTTTTTACAATTACATGTACATGAACCATCAATCTTACAAGGATAAAAATGGTTGTTTAAGGACAAGCACCTTGTGCTAACATCCGCGTGCAACTAAGCAAGGTGCATGCAAAGGCACAGAGCAACCTCTTTTCATCATTCTCAGCTCTGTGATATTGTTACAAGGCAAATTGCGCTCCAAATATAGCACTTTTTATCGACATTACAAAAAGATGCGGCGTTTTTGTTGAAGTAGTCTTGACTTTTTAACAGGCCTATAACCTAAGAAGGGGTTTGTTATCTTCGTGATGGCAGCACACGATAAACGCTCTTTTCATTATGCGAAGGGCAGGGACAAATTACCCACTGGCCTTATAAACTCACGAAAAACCCAACAACTCCCGAACACGTCAAATCATCAGTTTACCAACTCATCAACTCACCTACTCATCTAACTTGTCAACTCCACAAACTCACAAACTCACGAACGCACCAACCCATCAACTCACCAGCTCATAACCTCGACAACTCACCAACTCGTCAACTTATCAACTCGTCAACTTATCAACTCGTCAACTCCATAAACTCAAAAGCTTAAATTTGTTATTTTATTTTTACAAAATCACTCTAATTTTTCATCCCATTCTGAGCGAAAAAAATGGGGTGTAAAGTGGAGTAAATTAGCGGTATTTTCAGCTTTTTCACGTCTCTTACTCTGTCTATTTTTAAGCACAAAACCTGCATTTTGCACCATTTTGCCTTTCTAGTTTGGTTGCCAACCCATTATTTTTACGCCCAATTACCCCTTTCAGCACCTAAAAACACCACTTTTTAACGGTCATTTTGCCTTTTCAGCCCGATTTTTGATGAATCGAAGAGACTTTGTTCGTACCATTGCAGCAGTATTTTTTTATGCGTATCGTTAGGCATTTAGCAGCATTTTGCCTTGCATTTAGCACCAAAACACCTTGCGTTTTTGCACCAAAAATGCGCTGCGTTTTTACGCAAAACGCACTGTATTTCACGCAAAATGCACCGCATTTAGCACCAAAACGCAATGAATTTCGCGAAAACAACCCAAAGCCTGCTGCAAATTGCGGTTTATGCAGTAATGTATTCATTTTGTATACATTACTACTAACCTCTTTTTGCATCAAAACCAACCTGCGCGAGAATCGATTTTTTGCGGCAAGGCGGGCGATTGGTAGACAAAAAGGCACTCATAGTGTTAAAAATACGTACTGAAATTTGGACAGAATATAGTGTGTCGGTTTTACCAGTTAAAGAATGAATCAGCTGATAAGTTTACCGTTTTAACGATTGGAGTAGTTAACAAGAGGATTAGCAGATAAGTTAATGAGTGGGCCACTCAACTCGTTAAGTCATGAACTCATCAACTGATAAACTTGTTAATTGATAAATTGGTTAACTGCTAAACTCGTCCACAGGTCAACTTGTTAACCGGCAATCTCACCCTCTTGTCCCCTCGCCAACTCGTTAACATGCTAACTCATCAACCTGTTAACTTGTCCTCTCGTCAACTCGTTAACAGGTAAACTCACTCTCTTGTTCTCTTGTCAACCCATTAACTTGTTCTCTTGTCAACTCGTTAACTGGTTAACACGTCAACTCCTTTAATATTTGTTCATGTTGTCGTTAATGGCATCCGATGCAAAGATAGAGAAGATGTTCATGTCGGCGTCTTCGATGCTTAGCTTGTCCATTTCAGGGTTTAATCTAAACACTACATACGAACGAACCAGCGCACCATGTTCGTTCTTGGCCCTGAAACTCACTTTAAAAGCGTAGCCAAGAAACTGACTTTTAAACTTTTTCTGCTTTTTCTTGTATTCTTCGAGTATGCGCTGGCCGTCGGCAAGCATCTTTTGTGCCTGCGGAACGGTTTTCACCGACTCCGAATAGCGCGCTGCCGAGTCGGTAATTTGTTTCACCTTGTCGAGCATATACTGTGCCTCGTTGGTGGCTCTAAATTCAGAAAAGAGCGAGTCTACCCTGCCCCGCTCCACCAATTGGTACGAGCGTGGGTCGTTAAGGTTCTTTCGCATAAACTCCTCAGTTAGCTTATCGGCTTGTTTTTCCTTGTTCTCGCACGACGTGAAGGTGAGGGCGAACAGCGAAATGAACAACAAATGAAGTACTCTTTTCATCCTCTGCTGGTGGTTTAGGTGAGACGTGCGTGTGGCACGTCTTTCTTTTTCGCACGCAAAGGTAGTAAAAATGCCCTTAACGCACAAGCCTTGCACACATAAATGGCGTAACAATCAGCAGCCTTTGCCCACGTTGGCTGATGTGGCCCTGTTGGTGCAGCATCGGGTTTTGTGGCCAAACTCCACCTAGGGCAATAGGCTTGTCGGCAGTCGACTTGTTGATGCGGCATCGGGTTTGTGGCCAAACTCCACCCAACCTAAGCGTTAGACACGTGCCATCGGCGAGTAGTGGCCGCACGTTAAGAACCGAAACGAAGTTTTAGCACTAGCCCACCGGGTTTATATTTTTACGCTTTTCTTTTCTTATTCGTAGGATGTTTTAGGTTACATGGCCTTACTTTTATAGTTTTTACTTTAATTACGAAGTATTCGTAATTTATTATTATCTACACAAAAAATCAATCATTTAACTTTATTTAAAAACTTAATACCTTGCTTTGTTTACGAAAAGTTCGTAGATTTGCAGTGTGAGTTAAACGTTACATAACGATGAAGATAGAGAAGCTTTCAATTCAAGAAGAAGAGGTGATGCGTTGTGTTTGGCAATTGGGCAGGTGCAACATCAAGGCCATTGTCGAACGGTTGCCATCGCCTGCACCGCCTTATACCACGGTGGCATCGGTTGTTGGCAACCTCAAACGCAAGGGGTATGTGGCGGCACAACGTAAGGGCAACGGCTTTGAGTACGTGCCTGTTGTTAAGGAAAAAGACTATAAGCGGCACTTCGTGTCGGGATTTGTGCGCGATTACTTCAAAAACTCGTTCCGCGACATGGTTTCGTTCTTTGCACAAGAAGAAAAAATATCGCCCGACGAGCTGAAAGACATTATCGACGAGATAGAAAACGGCGATGCGGCAAAGGTGTGAACACGGTATTATATCGCGTGCCATCTCGCTTTCTATGCGCCTATTTAAGTGGGCATCGCCCTTTTACCTAAGGGTTTTGGGCAAGTCCATTTCGTTATCATTACCTAAATTACCCTAGCAAATTATACCCATGTTGATGTATCTGATAAAAGCAAACGTTGTGTTGGTGGTGCTTTTCGGGTTCTACCAACTCATTAGCGCAGGCGACACTTTCTTTAAATGGCGGCGTCTGTCGTTGCTCACAATCTACGTGTTGTCGCTGTTGCTGCCCACGATAGACCTTTCTGTGCTGGTTAACGAAACGTCACCGCTGGGCAATATCTTACCGCGCATGGCCTACAACCTGCCCGAAGTGACGGTGCAACCCACACACGACAACTTTGATTGGCAGCAGCTAGCCATTCGGCTATACACAGGTGTGGCCTTGGCTTTGCTTTTGCGCGTGTTTTGGCAGGTAGTTGTGGTGTGCAGGTTGGCACTGCGCAGCGAACGCGCAACGTTGCACGGCACAGCGGTTTGTTTGTTGACGGGCGATTACAGCCCCTTTTCTTTCTTCCGTTGGATATTTGTCAACCCCGACGACAAGACGCCGTCGCAGGTTCAGCAGATACTGACACACGAACAAACGCACGTGGCGCAGTGGCATTCGGCAGACGCGTTGCTGTCGCAACTCTTTGTCGCCGCCTTTTGGTTCAACCCCGCGGCGTGGCTTATGCGTCTGCAAGTGCGCAACAATCTTGAATATCTGGCCGACCGCTCGGTTATCAACGGCGGAACGGACAAAAAGGCCTACCAATACCATTTGTTGGCAGTGGCCTATCGAACGAATGTAGCTACAATAACTAATAATTTCAATGTATTACCCTTAAAGAAAAAGAAATTAAAAATGATGAATAAGCAAACATCCAATCCGTTGGCACGCTTTAAGTACTTGCTTTTTCGTGCCGTTGGCCGTCGCTTTACTGGCGATGAATAGTACCGCAATGAGGGCGAATGTGCAGAAAAAGATGGTGAAGACCACCAAAGTCACGAAGAAAACAAGTGCAACCGACAAAGGTGTATGAGGGTGTGTGAGCAGATGCCTATCTTCCCTGGTGGGGATGCTGCACTGATGAAATACCTTTCGGAGAATGTGAAATACCCAGCTCTTGCCATAAAAGCCCAAGAGCAAGGCCGCGTTGTGGTTAGCTTTACAGTAGAAAGGATGGGGCTATATCCGACGTAAAGGTAGCCAGGTCGGTAACACCTTCGCTCGATGCCGAGGCGGTAAGGGGTGGTAAAGGCCATGCCTAAATGGACTCCAGGTAAGCAAGACGGCCAACTTGTGCGCGTAAGGTATAACGTGCCTGTGTCTTTCAAATTAAATTAAAGAACAAGTAAGGTTGGCAAGTTAATGAGTTGACAGGCTAACGCGGGGCAGGGTTTGCGGTCTACCCCCATCCCTCTTGTTGGCTCGTTAACTTGCCAACGCATCACCTTTTTCATCGTTTAATGGCAGGTAGAGCTGCTCGTAATAAATAAACACGAACGTTTTCGTTAAGCCAAATGAACAATGCCAAGCTTGCTCGGACATTGTCATGGCGAGAAAACGCACTTTTAGAAGAACGAAAAAAGAACCATCTAATATATTAATGAGTATGAAGAATAAGCAAAAAACAAATTCGTTTGCAGGTTATAAGTACCTGCTTTTCGTGCCGTTGATCATCTCTTTGCTGGCGATGAATAGTACCGCAATGAGGGCGAATGTGCAGAAAAAGGTGGTGAAGACTAATAAAACCACGAAGAAATCAGGCGCAAACGACAAAGTGTATGTGGTGGTTGAGCAGATGCCTAGCTTCCCTGGTGGGGACTCAGCATTGTTGAAATACCTTTTGGCAGAATGTAAAATATCCCGTGCCTGCGTTGAAAGCCCAAAAGCAAGGGCGCGTTATGGTTCGCTTTACAGTAGAGAAGGATGGGGCTATATCCAACGTAAAGGTAGCCAGGTCGGTAACACCTTCGCTCGATGCAGAGGCGGTAAGAGCGATAAAGTCCATGCCTAAGTGGTCTCCAGGTAAGCAAGGTGGCGAATTTGTGCGCGTAAAGTATATCGTACCAGTGTCTTTCAGATTAAAATAGGGGCAAGTAAGGTTGACAAGTTAATGAGTTGACAGGCTAAATGTGGGGTTGGCTTGCGGCTTTCTCCCATCTCCTTGTTGGCTCGTTAACTTGCCAATGCACCACCTTCTTCGTCGTTTAACGGCAGGTTAAGCTGCTACCTTAATAAATAAACACGAACGTTTTCGTTAAGCCAAATGAACAATGCCAAGCTTGCTCGGACATTGTCAAGGAGAGAAAACGCACTTTTCGAGGAACGAAAAAAGAACGTTTTCGTTAAGCCAAATGAACAATGCCAAAGCTTTGCTCGGACATTGTCAAGGCGAGAAAAACGCACTTTTCGAGGAACGAAAAAGAACGTTTTCGTTAAGCCAAATGAACAATGTCGAGCTTACTCGGACATTGTCATGGCGAGAAAAATGCGCACTAGAAGAACGAAAAAGAACCATTTAATATATTAATGAGTATGAAGAATAAGCAAAAAACAAATTCGTTTGCAGGTTATAAGTACCTGCTTTTCGTGCCATTGGCTTTCGCCTTGGTGTTTATGAACAGTTGTAAGAGAAAGACGAACGTGCAGAAACAAGTAATGGAGGGCACAAAAGTCGAAGTGAAAGCTGAAACAGGCGAGGACACAGCACAAATCAAGAGTGCCGAACCAACGGATAAGGTGTATCAGGTGGTTGAGCAGATGCCTACTTTCAAGGGTGGAGACGCTGCACTGATGAAGTACCTTTCGGAGAACATCAAGTATCCCGAAGCTGCTGAGAAAGCAGGAGAACAAGGCCGCGTTGTGGTTAGCTTTACAGTAGAGAAAGATGGGGCGGTAGCCGACGTAAAAGTAGCTAGGTCGGTAACGCCGACGCTCGATGCAGAGGCGGTAAGGGTGATAAAGGCCATGCCCAAGTGGGTTCCTGGTAAACAGGACGGCCAGTTAGTGCGCGTAAGGTATAACGTGCCTGTGTCTTTCAAATTACAATAGCATACAGCTAGGCTGGCAACGTTGACGAGTTAATGGGTTGACAAGCGAATGTGGGGTTGGCTAGTGGCTTATTCACCTCCTCCTTGTTGGCTCGTTAACTTGTTAACGAAATGGCTTTTAGCATGTTGATGGCTGGGTGTGCCGTTTCCTTATCGAGATAAGACGTTGCATCTAACAAATAAATGCGTATGAAGAAGAAACAAACGCCCAAATTGTTTGCAGGCTTTAAGTGCCTGCTTTTCGCTATTTCGGCCCTTGTATTGTTGGTTATTGTCTTCGCTCCTGCTGGGGCGAACGCGCAGAATAAAAAGGTGAATAAAGCCCAAACGCATAAGGACACCACCACAGACGATAAGGTGTACGATGTGTGTGAGCAGATGCCTATCTACGAAGGAGGTGATGCAGCACTGTTGAAATACCTTAGAGAAAACTTGAAACTCCCTGAAGAGGATAAGGAAAGAGGGATGCAAGGGCGCATGGTGGTTGGTTTTGTCGTTGAGAAAGACGGATCTCTCACTAACGTTAAGGTGTTACGGGCGGTGGATATAGCCCTTGATGCCGAGGTATTAAGGGTGGTTAAGGGCATGCCTAAATGGATTCCTGGTAGGCATAATGGGCAACGTGTGCGCGTAAGATACCTACTGCCCATACATATATGTTTGCAATAGGTACTCTTATATCTTTTTTATCCTTGCTTATCACCAAATAATTCAATATCTTTGTAAAGCAATGGCAATGCAAGACAGCTGTAACGTATAACCATTTAAATAATCATGAGTATGAATAACAAACAAACCCCTAATCTGTTTGCAGGCTTTAAGTGTCTGCTTTTTGCTATTTCGACCCTTGTATTGTTGGTTGTTGTCTTCGCTCCTGCTGGGGCGAACGCGCAGAATAAAAAGGTGGAGAAAGCCCAAACGCATATGGACACCACCACAGACGATAAGGTGTACGAGGTGTGTGAGCAGATGCCCACCTACGAAGGCGGTGATGCAGCACTGTTGAAATACCTTACGGATAGTGTGAAGTATCCCGAATTGGCTAGAAAAACATGGGGTGCAAGGGCGCGTTGTAATAGGCTTTATTGTTGAGAAAGACGGCTCTCTCACTAACGTTAAGGTGTTACGGGCGGTTGATAGAGCCCTTGATGCCGAGGCTTTAAGAGTGGTTAAGGGCATGCCCAAATGGATTCCTGGTGAGGCAAAATAAGCAACGTGTGCGCGTGAAATATAACGTACCTGTATCTTTTAGGGCTGGAACCAATGGAGTGAATGACTGGCGACTTAACGAAATGATGCGCTAATTGGGGGGTGATTACAGGTTGAGAGTCGGCAGGTTGGTAATAGAACGACCGATAACTGGCGGCTAAATCTGTCTGTTTGTCAACCCGCCTACTTGCTAACTTGCCTATTTTTATCCTTGCTTATCAGCAAAAAATAATATATTTGCAAAGTGATAGCAATGCAAGACAGCTGTAACGTATAACCATTTAAATAATCATGAGTATGAATAACAAACAAACCCCTAATCTGTTTGCAGGCTTTAAGTGTCTGCTTTTTGCGGTATTGGCCATCACCTTGGCTGTTCTTTTCGTTCCTGCTAGGGCGAACGCGCAGGATAAGAAGGAGAAGGGAAGACCACGCAAACGCATAAGGACACCACCACAGACGATAAAGTGTACGAGATGTGTGAGCAGATGCCCACCTACAAAGGAGGAGAAGAAGCAATGATGAGATTTCTTTCGCAGGTAACAAGGTATCCACAACGGGCCCAAGAGTTTGGCATACAAGGCTGTGTTGTGGTTGGCTTTATCGTTGAGAAAGACGGGTCGCTAAGCGACTTTAAGTTCATACAGCGGGTAGACCCTGAACTGGATGACGAGGCTTTAAAGACTGTAAAGGCTATGCCTAAGTGGAATCCAGGTAAACACAACAGTAAAAATGTACGTGTGCGGCATAGCGTACCAGTTGGTTTTAAGCTGACATAAATGAGGTGTGGCCCACCTGTTGACCTCTAAACCAACCAACTTCCATCGCTTATTGTGCAACAAACCGTCTTTACATGTTAGTCAAATTCAATGCAAGATAATCTCAATATACAACCATTTAAACGTATGATGATGAAGAACAAACAAGCCTCCAAACGGTTAGTAGGCTTTGATTGTCGGCTTTTTGCCGTATTGGCCTTTGCCATTATGGCTGTTGTCTTCGCGCCAGCAAGGGCGAACGCGCAGAGAAAAGCGCGAAATAAGTACGAACGCCCCAAACGGATGAAAGTAGACAATAAGGTTTACAATGTTTGCGAGCTGATGCCATGCTTTAAAGGAGGCGATGCAGCACTGCTGCAATATCTTGGTAAAGACGGCCAGATACCCTCAATCGGCGCAAAAAATCAAAAAGGAAGGGTGCGTAATCGTGAGTTTCATTGTAGAAAGATGGTTCTCTGTCTGACTTTAAGGTTGAACGAGCGGTGGATGCAGCCCTATGATGCCGAGGCTTTGCGTGTGATGAAGGCCATGCTCTAACTGGTTGCCAGGCCAACAAGACGGCAGATTTGTACGCGTGAGGTATAATGTACCTTTGAGATTTAAGCTAAACTAAAAACAGATAAAGGCAACAACGCTGTTGACAGTGGACGAGTTTGCAAGTTGACAAGTTGACAAATTAACGAGTTAACAAGTCGACAAATTAAACGGGTTGACAAGTTTATAAGCCAGCAAATGGCTCTGCTTACGGCCTATTGTCACTCCATGAGCATACTCACTTATAACCTTAGTAACTTAATTCCCACAAAAACAAGTCCTAAACATCACACGAAGTACCCACTTACAACTTCGCCTGTAAACTCGTCGAAAACCTCTTTATAGCCATTAAACACGTTAATGTCTACCTCGCCTTGTATGCCTTGCACCCGTCCGTCGGGGCATAGCTGCCAATACACCAAGTGCACGTCGGGTTTGTATTCGCCATAACGCGCAATCCAAATGTCGTAGTCGCGCTTGATGTCGGGAGCCAGTGGCAAGTATCGATTAACAAATTGCTGACTGATATAGCAGAATGGGACGCTTGCCCGTTCGTTGCTCAACAATAGTGAGCCAAGTGCGAACAGCCCTGAAGAGCACCTCCGCACCACCCATCTTGGCAATCTGTTGCGGACTGGGTTCCACGTCGAGCACAGGCGGAAAGTCGCCTTGCGATATGTACGAATGGCGTAAGAAATGGGCCGCTTGCGCTTCGGCAGGGCGAGTAAATGGAGAAGAAATGATAAGTGCCAACGCTGAAACCGTGGGCGCTAGCTTGCTTATAGTCGGCCTTGTAAAAGCGATTGAGCAACGATTTGCCCTCGGTGCTCTTGATGTAGATAAAGGATATGGGGTAGTTTACTTGTCCATGAATGGCCTTTCGGCTAGCCGTGCCCAGATGGGTGATGCGTAGTTGGTTCCATTTGATGGGATGCACGCGCTTGTTGATGACGTGTTGGTACTTTGAAATGTCGATGCCATAGATGCGTTCGGTGGTGTAAGTAAGGCGTTCGCCCAGGTATTGGCCTGATTTCCATTCGCCCACTTCACCTTGGGCTGCGCAGTAAGGGCAAATCCCTTACCCGTTTGTGCGTCGTTTTCCCAATGTCCCTCGTAGTGACTGCCGTCGTTGCCCGTGTATTCGCCGTGTCCGCTGGCCATCATCTTACTGTTAAAGCTGCCCACATATACACCAGTGGCGTCTTCGCGCCTACCACTCACCAGCGTGTCGGCATTCCAACGCCCCGTAATTTTCCGTCCTTTGCTGTCGTGCGCCGTGCCCATTCCCTGCCGTTTCCCGTCTTTCCACTGTCCTGCATACCCACACTATCTTTCAACCACAGCACGCCGTAGCCATGACTGCGACCATGCAGCACGGTGCCTTGATAGCAAGGTCGCCTTCTTGTTGCAAAACCTGCGCCGTTCCGTCGCCGTTAAGCGTGTTTTTCTCGAAGTGGCAAGCCCCGAAAAGGGCCACGACCAGCAATGACGAGAGCCAAAGAAAGCGTTTAGGATGGTTTATTTTTCGTTCCATAGCATTTGGGCGATGATGTTGCGAGGCACGATACCTGCGCCGTTATACACTCCAACGAAACGTCCCCACGCACTGAACACGGGCGAGCCTGGTTGTCCCTAGCGTGGCGTGCATGCGCAGGTAGCTATCCGTTTCCACACTGGCTGCCCATACGGCAGCACTGTCTTTAACCGTGGCCAATGGGTCTAAACCCAGTCCGGGCACACTTGCTACGCGCACTTCGCCTGCTGCCGACATGCCCCAAGGCAAGGCCGAAGCGCATTTGCGCGCCAAGGCTTACTCTCGTTTGTGGCTTGTGCAGCAGGCTAAACCCCATTGTTGGTCTTCGCGCAGGCATTTGGTGGCGATGCTCTTGCCGTGGAAAAGCACGGCATAACGCGTGTGCGCAACACCCGCAGTTGCTTTTCCTTGCGCAACACAGCCAGTTTTTGCTCACCTTTTGCACCTCGGCCAATCGCGTTTTTCAGCTTATGGGCGTAGGCCAAAACGGCTGTATAGCCTTCGTCTTGCATGCCGTGCACCTTAATATAGTAGTTGGTTTCCTTTTATTTCTTTTTTTCAACTGTCGCTCTTGGGCAAGCAGTTTTCGTCAGCGTTTTCTGCACCATCGTATTCACATCGGTAGGCAATTTACCTTTATTTGCAGTGCCATGAGGCATGGCAGCGACAACTCTGCCACTGCACGAGAGGCAGCAATGCAAACCTATTAGCCCAAAAAGCCGGAGGTGAGATGGGGCGTTTAGAGTAAGGCTGTGGGGCTTATGGCGACCTCGGCGAAAGTGCTGTCGGGAGCTACTTCGGCAAAATACACCATCCTATCGGCACCTGCACCCACGGTGTACCACAGGTTGCTCTGCACAACCACAACGCTATTGCGCATCTGCCGTTGCGAAGAGAAACAGCACATCACGAGCATAAACCAGCGCGCCAACCAACAGCACGGCGACCACAAGACTCCATGCCATGCCCTTGCTCATCCTTCTTTTCTTTCTTTTCCATTGTTCCGGTCTTAGGCGTTTTCCCGCCTATGTTGTCGATTATCGGTGCAAAGTTAATCTAAAAATCCTAATCTTGCACACCCCCACTCACGAAAAAATGTACACCTGCAAGATGTACAACGCATGCACACGCAATCGTTTGCATTATTTTTTGCACATATCTATAGGGTGTCACATGCCATTTTCGACATTTTATTTTATCTTTGCAAAAGGAACAGGTGTGCGAAACGAGCGCGCGTTTCCTTGTTGTTCCACCTTTATGACACGTTTATTCAATAACTAACAACAATATGAAAAGATTTGTTTTGTCTGTATGCTTGGTGCTGCTGTGTGCTTTCAGTGCCCTGGCGCAAGAGGTTAAGTCGCCCAATGGCGATGTAAAGGTAAACTTCGCACTTAACAATTCGGTGCCCACCTACACCGTAACCTTCCGCGGCAAGGCCGTTATCAAGCCTAGCCGCCTAGGCTTTGAACTGGTAAAGGGCGGCGACTTGCTGGACGGATTTACGCTTGTGGGCGAAGAAAAAGGCTCGGCCGACGAGACTTGGACGCCCGTTTGGGGTGAGAACCGCACAATAAGAAACCACTATAACGAACTGTTGGTGCGGCTCGAACAGAAGTCTACCGAGCGAATGCTCAACATCCGCTTTCGCGTTTACGACGATGGAGTGGGCTTTCGCTACGAGTTTCCGCAAGAAGGTAAGCTGAACTACTTTCAGGTGAAAGACGAACGCACCGAGTTTGCTATGACGGGCGACCACACGGCGTGGTGGATTCCTGGCGATTACGACACACAGGAGTACGAATACACCCAGTCGCGCCTCAGTGAGGTGCGGCAGAAGATGAAGGGGGCTATTACGGATAACTTGTCGCAAACCCCATTCTCGCCCACGGGTGTTCAGACTTCGCTGATGATGAAGACGGCCGAAGGGCTGTACATCAACCTGCACGAGGCGGCTTTGGTGGACTATCCGGCAATGCACCTCAACCTAAACGACCGCGATATGGTGTTCACCTCGTGGCTTACACCCGATGCAAAGGGCGTTAAGGCTTACTTGCACACACCCTTCCGCAGCCCTTGGCGCACGATGATCATTACCGACGATGCACGTCGAGTGCTTGCATCAAACCTTATCCTTAACCTTAACGACCCCTGTAAGTACACAGACACGTCGTGGATACGCCCTGTTAAATACGTAGGCGTTTGGTGGGAGATGATTTCGGGCAAGGGCGATTGGGCCTATACGAAGGAACTTCCCTCGGTTATACTGGGCGAAACAGACTACACCAAGGTGAAACCGTCGGGCAAACACTCGGCAAACAACGACAACGTGCGCCGCTATATCGACTTCGCCGCTGAACATGGGTTCGACCAAGTGCTGGTTGAAGGCTGGAACATTGGTTGGGAAGACTGGGCTGGAAACATGAAGAGAAGGTGTTCGATTTCCAAACACCCTATCCCGACTTCGACATCAAGGCCTTAAACGATTATGCTCACTCAAAAAACGTACGCTTAATGATGCACCATGAAACGTCGTCGTCGGTGATGAACTACGAGCGTTACATGGATCGTGCCTACAAATTGATGAACCTCTACGGATATAACGCGGTGAAAAGTGGATATGTTGGCAACATCATTCCACGTGGCGAGTATCACTATGGACAAGTGATGGTGAACCATTACTTGGAAGCCGTGAAACGTGCAGCCGACTATAAGATTATGGTTAACGCGCACGAGGCGGTTCGCCCCACGGGTTTGTGCCGCTCTTATCCCAACCTTATTGGCAACGAGAGTGCACGTGGCACCGAGTTTCAGGCCTTCGGGGGCAGTAAACCGGGACATACGGCCATACTGCCATTCACTCGTTTGCAGGGTGGGCCGATGGATTACACGCCTGGCATCTTTGAGATGGACTGTGCAGGTGGCTCGCATGTAAACTCTACCATCTGCGGTCAGCTTGCGCTTTACGTTACGATGTACAGTCCGTTGCAGATGGCGGCCGACTTTCCAGAGAATTATCTGAAACATCCCGACGCCTTCCAGTTTATTGAGGACGTGGCCGTAGACTGGGATCGCTCGCTATATCTTGAGGCCGAACCAATGGCCTACATCACGGCGGCCCGCAAAGCGAAGGGCACCGACAATTGGTTTGTGGGCTGTGTGTCGGGCAATACGCCGCACAAGTCGCAGCTGTCGCTGTCGTTCCTCGATAAAGGTCGCAAATACGAGGCTACGATTTACACCGATGCCCGATGCCGACTATCGCACCAACCCGAAGGCTTATCGTATAGAACGCCGCACGGTGACTTCTGCCACAAAGCTTTCGCTCACAGCTGTGGCAGGGTGGCGGTTACGCTATATCTATCGTTCCTAAACGATAAGGGTTGGGGGCGAGGGATAAGCTGTTGGGGGTGACAATAAGGACTGTTCACTCGTGTGTGTATGCACTTATAATCGAAAGTAGTTCTTTTCGTTCCTCGAAAAGTGCGTTTTGCCTTTTCCACTTCGCCTAAAAGCTCCCGTGTTGGCGATTTCAATTCTCGCCATGACAATGTCCGAGCAAGCTCGACATTGTTCATTTAGCTTAACGAAAAGCGTTGGTTTTGCAACAACACGTTCGCTTGAGAACAAAAGTCCGTGTTACCTAGAACACGATTTTAAAATAGTAAATGTAATTGTGCCAACTACCGCAAAGCGGTTGGCCTGATTGTCAAAAGGCGAGGGTTGCGAACATGGTGAGCTACCCTGCTACTAGCCCTGATACGGCTGAGACCAAAGGCCTTGGCCTGTTTGTTTTCTGTGTTTTTCGTGGGGTGAGCAATGCAAGTCCCCCTCAAAAATCATGCTACGGATTTGCCATATCGTCAAATCTGTTGTATAGGTCATTTCTTATCACAGTTCATTAGAAATCTTGCTAATGCCCAATTGGGGTTTAAAGAAAAACATCCGCAACGCCCGATATTGAGCATTGCGGATGGGAGGTGCATGCTTTCTTTATTGTGGGGATGCGTTGCTTATGTAAGGAAAAAAATGGTCTAATTTGTTGCCATTGGTAATGTTCGGCAGGATGGGCTACATGTCTTCTTCATCATCCCAGCCCCAACCAAAGCCTGGTTTGGCGCCAATCTCGTCTGGGTCGCCTGGCACGATGGGGCCTGGGTCGCTGTCGCCATCGCCGTCGTTGTCGAAACGCGATGCCCCCGGTGCACGTAGTAGTTCATCGAGATCAAAATATACTGCGGTGCAGTTTGGCTTTATGTAAACTTGCTTTTTCATACTCCCTAAGTTTATTTTACGATTATCTTCTTATGGTTTACAATATAGATGCCCTTTGGCAATCCTTCGGTAGAGGTGGCATTTGGCCGCACCAGCTTTCCGTCTACGGAGTAGATGTTGCTTGGGTTGGCAAACAAGTCGCCGTTTGGCTGCACCAAGGTATTGGTTATGTCTGTTGTGTTGTCGAACGTGCTGCCAATCTCTTCGCCATCAACAGAAGTTGAGTGCCTTAGATTGGGTGTTTGAACCTGTGGCAATCCAGCCACGGAATCCTTTTACCGACATTGGGTTTTGTGTGAAATGCCATAGCCACTTGTTGTTAGACTTGGCACTCTTTCCAAGAACATACGAGTGGGCAGGAACGACTTTCGCTGTTTGGCTGTAGAGCGATGCGCAGAATTGTAGCCGCTCGTCGGTTGTGGTCGATGGGGTGGAAGGATCACGCAGAATGCCGTTTGAGTAATTGGGCAAGGTTTGCGGATTGGTGTCGAGCGTAACGTTGTTGATAATGTAATATGGAGCTTGTACTTGAACCCATCCTACGTCTTTTACCAACTTGCGATACGGTGCGGCTGTAGGGGGTACGGTTGGCTCTTTTGTGGGTCGCAGCAAGTATAACTTGTTGGCTTCTATGGCGATAGCGTTATCGTTGTCTAACGATACCTTTGTGAAGTCGATGCGGGTGCTCAGTGTAGACGACTGATGCGGGTATGCCGATAGCTTGGCCGTTTCGCCGAATGTGGCTTTCACTTGGGCGGCGGTAAGCGAGATGGGGAGAACGATGCTGTTCCATTCGTCTTTTTGCATCGTGCGCTTTAATATCAACGTGGCTGCCTTGTGGTTGAACTTGCTAGCAAGATACAGGATGCTTGTTTGCGCCTCGTCGATCACAATGTCTTGCGTGCCACAATATTCAAGGCGGAAGTTATCCCAACAGGTCCAGTCGCTTTGACGTGTTGATCCTGTTATCTCAATACCAATGTTGAGTTTGGCCCCATCGGTGGGTACAAATACCAGTACAGTGTTGTTGTACATGCCTTTTTCGAACTCCATCGCTGCCCTTGAGTATGGGCTGATGTGCTTTTGGACAAGGTCTGATGCGTCGTAGACGTGCATTAGGTCGGCATAGGTATAGCTGAATCCATGAGCGAAAATGTTTAAGCTTGTTGAAACGTTAGAGAAAGCATCCGTTGTGCCTTGTACCTTTGCGAATAGCTTTGATTCTAGTTGACTGCCTGATACTGCGTTGTAAAAGCCGTTACAAGATACACGATACCAACCTTTTTTCAGCGTTACTACTTGTTGCGTAACCTTTCCGTTGGCCTTTCCGTTGTTGCCTAGGTTTCTTACGTTGGCCGTGGAATAGCCCGCATAGTTGGCCATATAGTAGTTGCTGGATATGGCGCCGTTGCCAACATAGTAGGTGTAGTTGGCGTTGGCGGGATTAAAGAGGTAGGCTTGTGCATTGGCGTAAGCCCATGTAAGCCCATTGCTGGCGTGCCATTTCTCCACATCCTTGTCGCCACGGATAAAGTTTTGGTCGTAAATAAGGAACGTTGCGTTGGCGGGCGTCTCGTCGGTTGCGTACTGTTCCTTAAAAAGCCGCCTTGAGGGTCGGCTTTGGTTACAATTTTCCATAAGCACGACTTGTCGCTGCTGCTTGCCGTTGCAGGGTAGGCAAGGGGAGAGGTGTTGGTGTGTCCAGCACTTTTCATTTGCAGATAGCGTGTTCCACCGTAGCCTTGGTTTTGCTCGTCGTTGTAGAAACGTATCTTGTACGTTTTACTACCAGAGTGTATCTCTACAAACTCCCAGTCGAGGATACCGTTAATGTGGTGTGCCTCGGTGGTGTATGGGTTCGGTGTTTTCGAGAGGTCGTAATCTACGCCTCTGTCTACATAAACATGATTGTAGTTGATAGGGTCGGTGTAGCCTGGCGTGTCTTTTCTGCGGCCGAAGGCAATGTTGCGGCCCTCTGTCGTTGCTTGTGGCCCTTGCATGCGGTATTTGCCAGAGGTTGGCGACTTGGTGATGTTGATGGGCATGCCAACGCCGTAGCCTACTACAACGGTACCCCAATAACTGCCTGCATTGAGATATTGACCCGTGCCAACGTTGTAGAGGTAAACGGTTTTGATGTCTTCGTTGGTTGAGTTTGCTACTGAGGCTACTGAATTTCCGTTCCACTCGTGCGAGTGTGGGTTTTGTCCCTGAGCTTTTAATATCGTGGGGACACAAGCACATAGTGCTGATAATACCAAAGAATAAAACTTCATCATAACTAAAACTCTTTTAATTCTCTTTATAAACTAATACCATTACTATATTATGAGGCTTCTCCTCTTTTAATTTAGGGGCTGATAAGTGGTCGATAGCCATTATCAGGTTGCGAGTTGTTGAACTTAAGCGGCATGCAATGTTGCTGTCTGATAAACCACTTTCGATATAGGCAAAACATACAATTATTGGAAGCTGTTCTTAACGGGATGCACAAGATTGGTTAGGAGCAATAGAGCCTTCATCAGTGTTAGCTGATGTATTGCTGATAGGTCTTGTTTTAAGAAAAGACTATCATTGTGTAAATATTTCTATAAAGATTGTGTTTATTGGGATACTCGCGTGTTATCTTCTGATGTACTGCAAATTTATTAAAAAAAACAGACATAAGAAAGTGGCCGGTATGAGATTTCACACTATATATATCTTTGTGGTTTTATTTTACTTTCGTTTACGAAAGTTGGTGGTGCTGTTGTATAAAATTAAGAGTAGCGGGTGGTGGGATGGTGTTGCACATCTGCTCAGGCATTAAGTGTAACTTGGTCAAGTGTAAGGAGAAACCCTGTTCTTACCTCGTTTGCGGTTGTTGTTCTTTGGTGGCATCAGGTTTAACTTGCAGGCTTGTCAGCGAAACCATTTCTACTTTTAATCTTTCTATAAATAGAGAGGAGGCTGTTGTCTTTGTGTAACCAACACAAGATAGCCTATCCTCCCACATACGAGGTACAGGACAATTCAACTCGCTGGCTTATGAACTCACGAAAACCCAACAGATCCCAGAACATCAACTCATCAACTCAAAAACTTAAATTGTTATTTGTTATTTTACAATGTCGCTCTAATTTTCGTTCCGTTCTAGCGAAAAATTCAGGCTGGAAGGTTGGTAAAAGCTGCTTTTTATACCCTTCCAACCCTTGTGGATTGTCAAATTCTAAGCCAAGAACCCGCATTTTGCACCATTTTTGCCTTTCTAGATTGGTTTGAAAGCTCGTGATTTTTCAAGCCCAATTTCCTACATTTTAGCCCTAAAACCCCACTTTTTAACAGCTGTTTGCCCCATTTAGCCATGTGTTTCATCGCTCTAAAGGTTTTGTTTATACAATTGCTGTGGATTTTTATGCTTTTTGTCTTGCATTTAACGGCATTTTGAGCGGCGTTTAGCACCAAAAACACCTTGCATTAAGCATCAAAATGGACTGCGTTTAGCATCAAAACGCACTCCATTTAGCACCAAAACGCACTGCGTTTAGCACCAATTAGCCTCAAAACGGGTGTAAATGGCAGTTCTTTGAAATAAATATTCATTTTTGCCTGCGTTTTACATGCTACTCCTTTTTGCATCAAAACAAACCTTCTCGAGAATCGATTTTTTTGCGGCAAGATCGGCGATTGGTTGACGAAAAGGGCACTCATAATGTTAAATTTGTTGCCGAAAACCAGACAAAAGGCGATTGTGACGCATGTAGGGGCACGAGTAGCGGAACAGAAGGCATGTATGCTTACTTTCGCTAGCGCGAGCGGTTGATGGGCATGCTGCTCACTCCTCTTAATTTATAGAAACATTAAAATTCAAGACGGCCGCAGCTAGTATTGCTGCAACCTCGCGCTCTTAAACTCACAATTTCATCAAATCATCAGATCACAAACTTATCAGTTCCTCGGCTCATCAACTCGCAAACTTAAAAACTCACCAACTCATAAACTCATAAACTCATAAACTCACCAACTCATAAACTCACAAACTCATAAACTCACAAACTCATAAACTCATCAGCTCACAAACTCATAAACTCACAAACTCACAAACTCATAAACTAATTCGCCTATATATATTAATAAGGTGTATATCCCCGTTATGTTATCTTTGTGTAAAGAAACTCAAAAACTTGCATTTTTGTTCGATATTTTTTTCTTAAAAAAGGCTTGCGTGGTATTTAAAAAGCCCTACCTTTGCATCCGCTTTCGGGAACGAAGTTCTCCGTGAGCAATTGAAA
>BNJS01000730.1_pt1 | contig 92614 bp, 82 predicted proteins | sample 8540461 | NCBI WGS metagenome assembly BNJS01 (sample SAMD00202454, study PRJDB9452) | human saliva metagenome | isolation source: human saliva | place: Japan | reverse complement strand
TACCTGTAAAATCTGCAAATAGCTAAATATCAGCAGATTACACAGTAGGAAAGTGAGTAGAAGCCTAGCAGCTAAGGTGGTTGTGGTACAGAATTTAAGTACCAAATCACATGCAACAGATCCAATTAAAGCACAGTGTAAGGCTCAATCTAAGAGCAGGAGGAAGATTTAGCATTCTTTATGGCGTGATAAACATAGAGGGCAAACAGCACAAGATCAATACAGGCATTAAGCTATATCCTTACCAGTGGAATGTAAAGAAGCAAGTAGCCATTATCTCAAACTTGCAAAGTCCCTTAGACAACCACAATAGCGCAGAAGCCAATAAGGAGATAGAAGCCATTAAGAAGAGATTACAGCTTGTGGAGGATAAAGCTAACCAGCTCCTTTATAAGAGTAATTCAGAGCTACTAGAAGCCTTAAAGGTAGCAATACAACCAAGCAGAGGAGTAAGCCTAAAAGAGCAGCTTCTTGAGATTGCTTCTAAATCTTCTAACCACAAAAGCCAAACATACGCTATAAACGCCTTCTTTGACTTTACAGGATCAAGAAGCCATATAGATAAAGACGTAATTACTGAATTTGGCAAGTATCTTATCAGTAAAGGTAAGGCTTACTCTACAGCTGGCAATTACCAAATACTTATCAGCTTCTTACTCTCCAAGGTTGGTATCTCTACTGAAGGATATACAAAGATAAAGGACAGTAGAAGCATAACAGAGAGAAAGCAGAAACAGGTAACACTTACAAAGGAAGAGATTCAATCATTAGAAGCGCTAACTGATCTACCTTACAGGGAAAGAGTAACAAGAGATATATTCTTGCTTCAATGCTCTACAGGGCAAAGGCTTTCAGATATAGGAAAGATCATATTTGCAAAGTATGATATTCTGAAAGAAGACAAGGGTATTAAAGTGATCTCTTTCCTCAATCAGAAGACAAAGGAAAGAGTTTACATACCAATGGCTAAAAAGGATCTTGCACTAGCTTTAAGCCTTAAGAATCAAAGGTATATTCTTGAAATACTCTCTAGCAGCACTTTCAATTACAAGCTTAGGAAGCTTTGCAAGCTAGCTGGTATCTCTTCTCTTGTAACCTATAAGGACAAGGAGGGTAATCTTGTTTCTATGCCTAAGTGTGATTTAGTCCACAGCCATTCAGCAAGGCATAGCTTTATCACCAACTGCTTTAATGCTGGAGTATCAAAGGAAGATATTACGCTAATCACAGGGCATACTTCTACTGATATGCTGGATAAGCATTACCTTCATGAATGCACAACCACCTTAGCTGCTAGGCTTCTTACTCACTTTCCTACTGTGTAATCTGCTGATATTTAGCTATTTGCAGATTTACAGGTAGTGGTAAAGTTTTTGCCTTCACCTCTTCACCTGTCTGTAATTCAGCAAGTTAGCCTTTAAGTGGCTTGTATTTGGTACTTGACAAAGATACAGATTTCATGCTTACAAGCCAAATAGCCGCTTACTGTCTGCATTTTGAAAGTGTCCCAAAAAGTGCAAGTCACTAGTTATATATATATATATAATGGTTTGCACTTTTTGGGACAGTCCAGCTAAAAGGGATATTCCACTTCTTTTGCCCTCTAAGGGACTAAGAAGATAGCAGCTTAGTGATTCAGCAGAGAAGTTCAGATAATCCCTTGTGTGGAAAATAAGGAGGCTTTGGGGTATGCTCCTTACCCTTACTCTTATAGAAGGTAGGGGGGTATAGTGACTACTATAGTGGTTATGACAGTGACTACTATAGTGGTTATAACAGTGACTTATACAGTGAAGAGTATAGACAAAGAAAGAGAGGAAGTAAAGTGCTTCCTCTCTTGTTGGTTATTGGTTATTGGTTAGTTGGCTTGCTTGGCTTGTAAGGCTTCTCTCCATTCTTTAGCCTTCTGCAATGCTTCAGCTAGTTCTTCCTCTTCTTTGATTGCTTTTTCCAATTCCCGCTGTTCCCATGCTTCTTGTGCGCCTTTACACAACTCTGCAGGGCTTTTACCTGTCTTCTCCTCAAGAGCTTTAAGGACTTCCGCAAGGTTTAAGAGTAGTTCTTCCTCTGTCACCTTGCTGTATTTGCTAGGTTTCTTCTTGTCACGCTCTTTCTTCTCCTCTATCAGTCTATCAAGGAGAGCTTTCAGATCATCATAAGAATTGATCTTGTCAAGATCATCATCTATCACTCCTTGTCTATATTTGCCCGTTATGTACGTGGAGTAATCTGTACCCACTTCATAGCTGAAGCCCTTAAATGTTACTATACCGTCTGAAACCTTGAAAGCGTCTTTGTGTCTAGATTTTGATCCTAATCCGCCCTTTTGTTTTTTTACTTGCTGGTCATTTACTTTGCCTTCTACGTGGCTTTCTTGGCTGGAATTGTTCTCCATTGTATTAAGTGATTTTGTATAAGATCATCCCACCAAAGCATCAGTGCCTTAGCTTTGGATCTGCGTGCAAAAGAAGTAAGAAGTTTGCATATCTCCAAATTTACAAGCTGTTTTTTTGTTCTTGTTCTTCATCTTGTGTGCTTAGGGTCTTTGCTATCAGATAGCTGTAGTGGTAATCTATACCAAGAAGAGCAGCACAGAAGGTGAATAGCTCTCCACAAGCAGTAATTATGCTTGTGTCTATTGAAGCAATAGGAGGAAAAAAGAAAGCAGCTACCAAAAGGAAGACACCCGTAAAGGCAAAGACTATAGCAAGCCATAGCTACAGATCCTTCTTGTCAAATTTTCCGTTCTTGTTTATATCTAATATACCCATGGCTTTTAGTCTTATGTGTTCAATTTCTTCTCTATTGCAGTAAGCCTATTAAGGAGCTGGTTGTAAGACTTCTATAGGTTACTTACTTCTTTCTCCTGCTTGGCTATCTTGTCCTATAGATACTCTACATCATTAGAGAGCCTAGGTAGAGTTTCATCTTTTATAATTCCCAGCGTAAACTTGGTAACATTGAAAAGACTGTAGGCGTTATCTGCCTTAGACTTAGCACTATTAGCCTTTGCTTCTATCTCATCTAACTTCTTACTATCTGCAAGCTTGGCTTTAAGCCCTTTGACTTCATTAGTGAAGTCTTGGTACTTGCTTCTTAATTGTGCAGTCTGTGAAATACTATCAGCTACAAAACCGTGCTGCTCTGCAATATCCTTCTTGTTCTGCTCTCTAAGTTCTGCATTGTGGGTGATCTTAGCTTCCAAGTCCTTATCCTTATTCTGAAGACTTTCCAGTAACTTTGCATGCTCTGTTGTAATGTTGCCTTGTAAAGCCCAGCTAAAAGCAAATAAATCTTCTACCTGCTTAATCTGCTTATCTGTAAGCTTGTCCATATTACCCTCACAAAGAATCTTCCACTTAGTGCTTTCCTCTGAAGGTTCTTCTTTAGTTGTTACCAGACAAACAAAGGCACTACCATTAAAGCATACCACGTCTAAATCATTATAGGTTTCTCCCTTCTTGAATCTTCCCTCAGGTTGGGATTACCTGCTCAATGTAAATACTTCCATGTTACTATACTCGATATTAAAAAGGTTGAAATCATCATCATTATCTATGTTGTGAAGTGGTTCTTTAGCTTGTCACTACAGGTGCAAACCAAGTAACCACTTTTCTTATCTATCTTGTATCTTATGCTTGTAAAGGGATTTATCTTCATTTTATTGTCATTGTTATTGTTCCGCTCTTGGTAAGTTTGAAGGTTGGTAGTGTGTAATCATACTCAATAGTAGCCTTGTAAACCTTAGGCTTATAACTTTCATCATGATAGATATTATCACCATTCTTCTTGTTATTCCTTACCTTGGAATAGGTTAGTACTGTTATATTGTCTAAGGCCTTCTTTTCAATAAATGAATAAGTGTACTGCTCTTCTGCCACTTCAAAGCTATATGAATCTACACTAAACTCCTTATCCGCAAACCAGCTGCATATTACTTTTGTGATTGGATCTATCACTTCATTAAGTGATATTTCTAGCTTTAGCTGTGGAGTGCTATACTAATTGGAAAGTCTTGATACAAGATACTCTTCAGGGCTGGCTTCTGCCATTAAGTAAGGTACTCTTATACTCTGAAGTAGTTCTACAAAGTGATTGGAATCATGAAAGATATAAGGACTTGAGTAGTTAGGAGCTTTCCCATCATAAGTAGTAATCTCATTTTCTACCTTGTCCATTTCTTCCACAAAGGCATTATCATTAAGCGCATTTTGGTATTCCGTTTCACTGTCATCTAGTTCTCCTCTGTTTACTAAGCTGGCTTCATAGTTGGTGAAGATATTGCAGCCAGCTGTATATCTTGTATGTTCTTTCCACGTAGATTCAAAAAGGGGAGCTTCTGGAAGTATTCCAATTTTTGTAGCAGTGTTCATACCTGTATAAGGGCGCAAAAGCTCAAATACTAAATCACCTGTAGTAAAGCCTGGCAAAGGAACAAGCAAGCCTTTGTTACTGCCATACTTTAATTGATCCTTCCAAGTCTGCCTTTCATTGATTATATTCCCTGATTCATCAATAGATAAAGTGCAAGTATAAGCTTCATCACTCCAAGCATTAAGGAAGTCATTGTAGTACAGATTCCCAAACTTAAGCCTATACTGAAGTTTTAAGTAGTTGTTCTGTCTTAATTCCTTGCAAGGAGCATAAGCACCCCAGTAAGCCCTATAGTTGAAGTTTACATTTACATAGTGTTCATTATCCCTATTGGTGCTGTGATTCCTTACTATTACATGCTCAAAGATCACTTGCTTATTCTTTTCCTCCTCCAGCTTCCAATCCTTCTAAGTATGTTCATTTCTGAACAGTGTATTGCCGTTCTAATGATTACCAAAAGCAGTGTAATATATAAAGGCCTTCTTCAGTGATATAGATTTTACTTCAGCATTCCAGTCCTTTGTTTCTTGGCTGTCAAACTCACAAGGAGTGCATACATTATACTTATAAAAGGTATCCTTTGAAAGCACAGCATCATTTTCTAAATAGTCCTCTGATTGCTTCTTATCCTTATCAAGAGCATAGGAGTAAAACTTGAAATCATCATCTTTGCTAAAGTGATTATACCTAATGAAGAGATTGTAATTCCCAATCTGTTTATTACCCACTTTGAAGTGCTATACATGTAAGCTATCTTCTCCATCACTTAAATTCCACATACTCCCCCCGTATTGCCCTTTTTCTCCATACGCTTTAGTAGGCTCAAGTTCCATCTCATCAAACTTCTGATTTTTAGCCTTACTTATAGGGTAATGCTTTGCAGTAACTGATACCTTTGTTATATTGACCTAGCACACTTAATTGGCAGTCATTGCTTGATACTTGCTCTTTTAGAATGTAATACGGCTATGTGGCATCAAATAAAACTCCCTGCCTTTTCCAATCAGAGAGCTTATACCATTGATAAAAGCTTGTATCTTTACTCTAGTCATAGTCTATGAAATAGATAGCATCTTTGTAAGGTACGCAGCTTAAGCCAAAGTATTGGCATATCTGTTCTATTACCTCTAATTGGTTTTTTGGTACTCCGTCTTCATCAAACCAATTTAATTCCTTTATGTACACATCTTCAAGTATTGATCCTTCTTTTCTAAAGCTTCCAAGGCTGCTATCATCTGTATTTATCTTTACTGCTTTCATTGATTCAGGCCAATGAACACTAGTATATACTTCCAGCTACTGAATAGCATTAAAAAGATAGTTCTGTACATTGTTGTGCAAAGCAAAGTTTCTCTTATACTTGATATACTGAAGAGTACTAAGCGCATCTTGGCATTCAAGTTCAAATTCATCTGTTTCATTAGAGTAACTCTAGTTATAGCTATTAGGAACTGCAAAGCCCACCCATTCAGTTGTATAGTTTTTGCTATCACTATTATAGTCCTCCTTCTTGTTTGCTCTTTTAGGTTTTTCCTTCAGAAGCTTTACAAGTACATTATTCCCCAAGCTGTTATTAAAGCTGTCATCATATTCCTTCTAATTGAATCTCACAGTAGCAGTACTGCATTTATAAGGCTTATAGATATTGGTTTCATCAGAATGTACTTCTATTGAAAAAGGGGAAGAGAGAAGCTATAACTCCTCCCCTTGTTCTATCTCCTTATTCCTCCAATTAGTGATAACTACCACCTTGTATAGTTGATTGCTTAGGCTTCTAAAATATCCGTGTCTGTACATAATCAAAAGGCTTTACTTGTTTTACTGTTGTAGTTGTTGAGTACTCCTACTAATTCCTTTCCGCTAATCTTGAATGTTACATTACCTCCTATAGTTGCATTGCTGTTTTGTGATCCTGTTCCATCAAGTATGCTAAACAACCTCTTTTGCTGGCTTCCGTTTAATATCATTTCTCCACCGTTTACCCTAGCAAGGTTGTAATCTCCAAGGCCTGAAGCAGCTGAGATAATACCACCATTGGCAAACTTAGGGAAGTGAAGCAAACACTCCAAGGACAGTAGATATAATAGAAGCAATAGCGGCTAAATTTGCTGGGAAAGGCATGGCAGCCGCTGAAGCAGTACCTGAAGCCATAGCTTGTGCTTGGTTAGCTATAATCAATCTGCTTATTTGAGGAATGATTTCCGCTACTGCTCCTGCTGTCTTACCAGCAAAAGCCAAGAAGCTATCACCGCTTAATTCAGCAGCATTAGAAAGAACAGATCCCATGGCACTAAAGGCTTCTGAAGTTCTTTCCGCGTTATCTTGCAAGTCTTCTAGTCTTGATTTTTGGTTAGCAAGTGCTTTATTGTTCACAGAGATCTTCACTTGGTACTCTTTAGCTTCCAAATTGGCTAGCTCTTCCTGAAGCTCCTTTAGTTTATCCGTATTACCTTCAAGGGAGATCTTCCACTTGGTTTTATTGATCTCTTGCTATAGTCTTGCAAGTTCTCCAAGCAGATAATTTACACTATCCTTATCTACTTCTGTCTTGGCTTTGATCCTAAGTTCTAATCCTTCCTTTTGGTCTTGTAGCTTCTATATCTCCTACAATAGGTGGTTATAGTCATCAGAGCCTACCACCTTCATTTTAAGAAGGGCTTGCTTAGAGCTGATCTTTTCTTCTATATCCTGTAAAGATCCAGCTTCTGATTTAGCCTTCTCTTTAGGCTGCTTCTTGATAGTTTTGTGTTCTAAGCCATTACGCTTTTTCACTAGATCTATCTGCTCCTGTAATACCTTCTTTTCCGCTTGTATCTGCTTAAGTCTTTCATCTGATACTACAGTGTTCTGTAGCTCATCATTTAACTTCCTCAAGCGTTCCTCTAAGTACTTCAGTGATCCCATTTGTGGATCTTCCTTCTTATTGGCTTTACTTGTTTTCTTGCTGCCTGTTTTCTTGCTCTCCTTTGGTAATTCTCCTGATCTAAAGACTTCACCACTATTCTTGTTATCTGTGGTCTTGGTTTCTTTTATGTGTACTTCAGCACCCTTCTTAAGGCCTAATGCTTCCTTTAGTTGATTCCAACCTCTTACAATATCCTCCCAAAGCTTTTTAATCCACCGCCACGCTTCTATACAGGCATCTTGAAAGCTTTCCCTATTGGTATATTGTTGAATTTATCCCATAAGTCTTTGCTAAATCTACTGATCAAGTTCCAAAGATCAATCACAGGCTTTACAATAGCAGCACAGCCAACTATAAATGCTTCCACCAAAAGCTTACATGCTTCAATTACCACATAGATAATTGATTTGAGACTATCCCAAACATTTATGCCACCATCTACGGAACTAATAAGGTTGTTCCATTCATCTATAGTTTCCCCAATGAAAGCAGTAAAATCAGCAAAGACATCACAAAGCCATTTACAGAAATCTATCAGCTCTTGCATTGGTTGAGTTTCTGCAAAGCTGATAAGGAGATTATCCCATGTAGTACCCAGCTTTCCCCAAGCATTACCTATTGTGTCTGTTTGCTTGGCTGCCATCTCATTTGCTGCATTAGTGTCCCTTACTGCTTTATTAAGATCTTGGTATTTGTCTTTTGCATCAATCATCTGCTATAATACAGGTGCATTCTATTGACCTACAAGCTTTATCAGTTCACTGTACTTCAGATTAGCATTAGAAAGGTTCTCCAAGGCTTGAGTTGTTCCTACTACTGCTGGATTAAATTGTTCCGTTGCTCCTTTTAGTGCTTGCAGTCTTGAGTAAGTACTTTGAAGCTTTGTGCCTAGTTCTTCCTCTTTACCTATCCACTTATCACCAACTGCTTCTATCATGGCTATTGAAGCAGCATAATCAAAGCCAGCACTTGCCATTGTAGTACCAGCTTTCTACATTACTGTAGCCAAGCCTTCAATCTCAATAGCACCCACTTTACTACCAGCAGCTATAGCATTGGCTACTTCACCTGATTTCTCTCCTGCTAATCCATATTGGGCAAGTATGCTACTTAAAGCAGTACTAGCTTGCTCTGCTGAAATTTTACCAGCTTGTCCTAATGTACTGCTGCCTAAGCTGAAGCTGCTAAGGCTTCCTTTGTTGTTGATAAGATCAGGATTTATACCTACTAAGCTACTCTCTAAAGCTATAATCTCCTTAGTGGCTACCCCTGTACTATTACTCATCTATCTTGCTGCTTTGCTTATATCTTGCATTTCTTTATCTGTAGCATCAGTAATGGCTTGAAAGTTATTCATTTCAGCCTTTACTTCTTCAAAGGCTTTTACTGAAGCTGCTCCAAAAGCAACAGCTGCACTAGCTGCTAAGGTATAAGGATTTGCAAGCCCTCCTAACTATCCTATAAGTCCTGATAGCTGGCTTCCTCCTATAGAGTCAAATAAGCCTGTAAAGCTACCTGATAAGCCTTCAAGGTTTGCTCCTAATCCTTCTACTGTTTTCCCTAAACCTTCAAAGGAAGTACCCGCTTGTCTGCCTTCTCTAGTTATACCTTCTAGTGCTTTGCTTGTCTTCTGTACCTCTTTCTCATACTTGAGTATTTCCCCAATACTTCTATTTATAGCGGCATCATGCTGGGACATATCAGCAGTACCCCTAAATGTATATTTACTTGGCATAGGTCTAACTTATTTTGTTTGCTTTTTCCTCTAAGCGTTTAATATCTTCATTGCTCATGCTTTTAGCTGATTCTACCTCCTCTTGTTCCCAAGGGAAAGTAATAAGGTCTGAAGGCTTTAAGCTCTTCTTTGTACTCTTCTATATATTGCAATAGGTTTGAAATCTTGCACGCTCCCAATCAGGACGCTGTAAGTAATTCAGATTGTCCACTATAGAAGCTATCTCCCACTCCTGTAATTCATCAAGGAAGTAGGGAATGCTGATTACCTAAAATTCAAAGCATAGCACCCTAAAAAGCTCATGCACTATCAGTGCTTTTTTTAGCACCTTCCTTATCCTCTTTCTGCTGATTGCTGATAAAGCTATTCTTGGCAAGCACGCTGGAAAGCCAATTACTAAAGTCATTCAGCTGCCAAGGATTTTCATCAAGCCAATCCATAAACTCATCAAAGGATAAAGTGCTATCTTTATCACAAGCAAGTACTGTACAAAAGAAGTACATGATTATATCACTTAAGCCTTGTGGATTGAAGTTCTGCTTAGCTGCCTTCTCATAAATCATAAGAGAGCGCATTGTATATTTCAAGGTAATTGTTCTGTTGTTGATTTCTATAGTCATAGCTGTAAGTATTAACGTAAAGGGGAGAAGGAGAATAAGCTTCTCACATCTCCCCAAATGAATTATATCTATTAAGCTCCTGGTGCTTGAGTTGCTTTTGAAATCTTGCCTGTGCCTACAAGGGTAACACTATAAGTGGCATTATCTCCATTATTGGCATTAGATTCTAAAGCGGTAATCAATACCTTACCAGTATAGCAGCCTGTATCACCTGACCAGTTAGGCAGATCTCCATCTGCTACAGTCTGTTCAGGATTATTCTCCTTCTTAAGGCCAAAAAATACAGTAATGGCTTCTCTTGCTATCATCTTATCAAACAGCTTGCCATACTGTTCTGCAGTGTAAAGATTTTCAGAAGACATTTCCCAACTGATTTTGCTAACTGTCTTTGCTGCAAAAATACCATGATCTTTAGAGCTAATATCTTGCACATCTCCGTTCATCTTGAAAGTGTGTGAAGTTGCAAAAGCTAAGCTTTTACCTTGCTCATCAAAGAGCATTAAGTCTTCACCTTTAATAATTTGGTTTGCCATGTTGTTATTGTTTTAATAGGTTATTACTCTACTATACACTCAAAAGTCAAGCTTTGAATATAGCTATCATAGTCAAAGTTTTCTTCAGCATCAATCAGCTTAATGTAATATAGTACCATTGCTTCAGTGTCTATCTTATTCTTTTCAATGGCTGCTCTTGCTTCCTGTGCTGCTATTACTCCATTGGTATAGTTGCTAAATACAAGGTTGATCTAAAAAGTTACTCTATCTTGATTTGTTCCATCTTTTGTGTTTATGCTAGATACTCCTAGTCTTTGGTAGGTTATATAGCCTAGTTTGCTCTCTTCTCTTTCAGGTACTGCAATGGCTGGGTATATGCTGATATTTTTCTTATTCAAGATCTCACCTTTATACTCAGTAAGAATGCCAGCTATTACATTACCAATTAGTAGTGCATTTGTCATTTCTTGCTGTTTATCCTGTCTATTGCATTATTGACTTCTTCTAGAATTGTGTTGCCAAAGTTTGCACCTTGTTGTAACATTGCATTCTAGAAAAAGAGCCTTGCTGTTATTCTACCTCTATATCTTCTACCTTTAGTATATCTGTATTTAGTTCCATTCTCAAGCATTGGAAGTCTATAAGATCCACTTCCTGCTTTCCTGTTACTATCTATTCTAACCTTACCCACCAAGGTATTATCTCTATTGGTAAATACCCTTGTTGTTCTTACTCCTTTCAGTAATGTATCTTGGAATCTTTTGTTTTTCCTGCTTACTCCATTTACTGTAGATCTAAGGTTACTCTTAGCTTGCTTCTCTACTGCTTTCAGTGCTTTCTTAAGCCCTCTCTTTGTTGCTGTTTGCATTTCTCCTAAGGAAAGCTTTTGGAATTTCTGATACACTTCCAGCATGTTGGTCTGTATCATCTTTGCTATGTACTCTTAAACCATTCCCGTAGATCCTCTGACAGGTTAAGTAATACTCTCTTTGGATTGGTTTATGTTCCACTTCTACTATCTTGTATGTTAGTAGCTCTCCATTCTTAGCCTTATACTTCACATAATTCTCCTCTCTTACAGGCGCGTAATCATGTACAGCAAAAATAGTAGTACCCACCGCCCAAAGCCTTTCAGCTTCTTCTTCATATTTTCTAGACGCCTTTACTACTCTTGCTTTTAAGGATAGTGATTTATTGCTAGGCTCTTTACTCCTACCAAAGTTCTAATCAGATTCTGTAGAGTGCAAGTACTCAATCTTCAAGTTATAACTTCCTGCAAACATAAGATCAGCCTTTGTAGTTCTAATATAAGGATAGAAGGTAAGTATAATTTAGTGGTGCTTCCTTAAGCTGGCTAAGAGATATACTTTCTCTTTGCATGTAAAAGAAGCAGCTAATAAAAAGCATAGCATGAAGGAGGGGCTTAGGTATTTCCCCCTCCTCCTTTGCTATTTCACTTAATTGCTTGTCTATGTGTTTTTCTACTACCTTCTCTGTTGTGTTAATCAGGCTTTGGAGATACTCTTTCTCATTTTCTACCTGCCAATCATCTAAATTAAGGTGCTTGGCTAGAAGGTCTGTAGTTAAGTTCATCATCCAACTTTTGCTACCTTAATTGCTTCAGGGCGCAATACCTTTGCGTCAAAGTAGGCATTTACCACAAGTCTAATCTAACCTTCAGCGGCAAGCGTTACATTGTCCACCGTAATATCCAAGTTACCCCATTGAGCAAGTACTAAGTTGCTAAAATCACCATAAGTCACAAACTTATCTTTTAAGTTGCTGGTGCAAAGAGCTTGGGTACCGTCTACTTCTCCATTCTCAAATACTAAGGCAGTAGACTTAGCACCCTTGACCATATTACGCAAAGCTGCCTTTGCCTTGGGAGATACAAGATACTTCATATCACCTCACTACATTTGCATCCTCTAGGCCTGCTTCAAAGTCTGTAAGCTTGGCAAAATCATTCACCGTAGGAACAGCAGCACCACTAGCAGCATAGCAAAGGCCAGCGGGCTGGGTAGCTGTGCCTTGTTCAGCACCCCTAATACAGTTGCTTCAAGTTTGCTATTGATTGCATTGAAGATCTCTTCTCTGATAGCTGCTTCTGCACCTACTGAGATCCTGTACCAATAAACTGCTTAGAGATAGGCACTACCACAGATAAACGCTTAGGAGAAAGCTTTACATTGCTGAAGGTAATGTTTGCGTCCTTAGCTTTAGCAGTTTCACCTTCCCAGCTTACATTAGCAGAAGACATAACAGGGTATTGCAAATCACCTACAAGACCAGGTACAAATCTAGCACCAGCTTGCAAGAGTACATTCTTAGCCTTAAGAGGAGTGACTACATCCATTAAATCAGTAGCTACTACGTCTTCACCTTCATCAGCTACCGTAAGCCCTCTCATTTCATTAGAAGGTAATTGAATCTTTGGCCTCATAGTTTAAGCTCAGCTTTTACGCATTTCATTACTGCCAGCTTCTACTACTGCTTGGCTTAAGTTGTCAAGTGCTTTGTTATTAGACACGCTTCTAATTGCACTGATAAGGGAGAATTTCTTTTCCATGATTTTATTATTTTGATTGTTATTGAATTGGTTGAGTTCTTTATTGAGTGATTCTATCTTGCTTCTGTATTCCTCAATCTCTTTGCTTTCTTGATCTGTTATATCCCTAATCTCTTCCTTGTATCTTTTATATACTTGAATCATCTTCTGCTTTAATGATCTTCTCTTCTCTTATGTGTAAGCTGCTTCTCATAAATTCAAGGTATCTGCTATAAGTGCATCCATCTTGTTATCAATTTCAGCACTTAGGTTCATAACTTCCTTATATCTCTTAGCGCAAGAAGTGGCTTCATAAGCTGGCTAAAATACAGGGCTAATATCATGTAATGCTTTAATATGATATATATCCCTACAGATTTTACCTTCTGCGTTCTTATACCATTTATCCGCTTTATCACCTTCAATAGAAAAGGCAAAAGAGCTAGAGGTAATATCTCCTCTTTTCAAGTACTCTAATAACTCATCTCCTGCAGCTGTGCAAGGAGCTTCAAAAAGGTATTTCAAGCCTTTATCATCTACTTCCAAAAGTAAGCTACCTTTACCTTTTTTGCTCCTTGCAAGTACCTTCTAGTCATCATGATTAAGCTTAGCAATTACATCACTGTTCTAAATTGTTTCTTGTGTTATTGCTCCCTTCTTAATGTATTCAGTCCAGCCTATATATTCTGAAGGAGAATCAAAAATTGCAGCATAGCCTTCTACCATTCTATCATTGGAAGTAGGTTCATTTTGATACTGTCTTGTTTCCATTTAATGTGTTCTGGTTTATATCCGTGTAAGGTATAAAATGTTTATCACCACCATCTATTGCATTGTAGCCTAGTTCACTTCTTACTTCATTTATACTAAGCACTCCCTTATCTAAGAGCTTTCCGTAATAATTAGCCTGTGCTTCTTTGTTAGTCCTAAGTAAGTAGGTTTCATCTAAATTGATTTGTAAGTTACCCTCACTTGGTTTAAGTAGCTTTCTATTAAACTCTTCCTCCACCATGGTAATATAAGGCTGGAGCGTATGCAAGAGAAATAGATTCTGTACTTCTTCTATATTGCCTAAATTCTTTGTTTCACCTAAAAGCAAAGGATTCAATCCAAAGAAGCGTGCTATATCTTCTACACTGAATTTCCTGCTCTGAATAAGCTACGCATCATTAGCATTAAGGCTTACAGGCTGATAGTGCATATTACCTTGTAATATGGCTAATCCTTGCCCACCTTCTGTGTATGCGCTCATTCCAAGAGCTTCTTATATCTTCTCTTTGTTTCTGATAGCTGGCCTTCTACTGTTAGGATTCCTGATAAATTAGTACCATTCTCAAAGAAATTCTTTGCGCTGTTCTCTGTGTTGCTGGCTACTTCAATAGATCTACTGGCAAAGCTAAGCACTGATTTTCCATTTATGCCATCATTGCTATTCTTTACTAAGTGGATCATATTGTAAGGCTCAATCTTTCCAGCACCTAAAATAGGGCTTTGATACCAAAGAGTTCTTTTCTCCTTATTGTAGAAGACTTGCACCTATTGTGGATCAAGATATATGAAATCTAGTGAGTTCCATCTTTCTGCCTTTAATGTAAGCTATTACAGCATTACCGCCAGATTACACTCCTGGATAAGAAGCTTTCATCAGGCTGTACGCCATGGCACGTAGTCCATCAAAAGGCTAAAATGCAAAGGGTGGTTTTTCATCTTCTATCTTTCTTATCTTCGCTCAAATCCTACCTCTGCCATAGTAGTAGTCACGTGAATCTGATATAATTTCTACTGCTCTGTACACTGCAATTAAAGTCATTGCACTATACTTTTGGCTACTAGCTGCCAGGCTGGCAATGCTTCATTAAATGTAGTATGAGGAGCTTATTTCTTTTCTCTCTGCTCTTGTGATATGTTCAATCCAACAGTTTCATTAGTCCATACTGTTGCTGGTAGTGTGGCAGGTATCAAGGTGAGTTCCTAATGGCTTCTCATCCATTGCGCTAATTACTCCATCTATTTTGTCTCATTCCTGCCTGTCATCCTTGCCTCTTTGCGAGGCTTACATTGTTATTGTGGCAATTCTGTCTTCAAGCTTGATTAGAAGCACCATCTTGTAATTGGATTGTTATCAATAACAAACTTGCCTTTCTTGATTAAGCGTTCGCTCCTTTGTTGGCTTATTGAGTTCCACAGAGGCCTAAGGTAAGGATATAGGGGCAATCCTTTATTTGTACAATCTATAGCCCACTGTAGTGCTATTGTAGCTGTCATAGGCTATTTTATCATGTATAAGTGATCTACTATTTCCAAGATCTTCTTGTTACTTCATCATAATCAGTATTTGTTCCAGCAGTTACAATTAGATTCCTTCTCTTTTCCATTGCTTGTGAAGTTCAGCGTTGGGATTATGATGAAAGCACTTTCAGGTGGAGTACCAGCTCTTAAATAAAATATATCATCTACCTGTATCATACAAGATAAAGCCGTTAAGTCTGAAACAGCTCCTAAATCTACTAGTAAGCAACGCTTTCCTTGTAGTCTTTTAGATCTATATCCTTGCTGCTGGCTAATGATTGTATCATGTGTTTATCAAGTATCTAGCAGTACTGATTAAAATTCTTAGTTCTTACTCCAACCTCTAAGGCTGAATTATTGATAGCGTTCTTTAACTGTGTCCTAAGATAATCACTTCTCTACAGTATATGCAAGGCTGGGTTGCTTTGATCAGCATTCTTCATCTTGGTAATTGTCTTCTTCATCTAAAGTGAAAATAGCAGTGCTTATCATTTCCTTCACTCCTGATAGAATCTCAAGCATGTACTTCTATAGTTGTTAGCAGAAGCCGTACTTGTTAAAGTAGCAGTAGTAATGATAATCCCTAAATTTATTTCTTGTTCCTTGACCACTTACCATTACATCCCAAAGAGGCTATCTTTTTTGCTCATGTGCTTCATCTAAACAAAAGCAGTAGGGATTATAGCCGTCATTGGTTGAAGCGTCTGCAGCAAGCACCTGAATAAAGCTTTTGTTTTGTCAAACTTCACGCTATCCTGTACCTCTTAAAATACTTGGCTTTGGGGTCTATGCTGCTCAAGAATGCACTACTCATTTCAAAGCAGATCTTGGCTTGCTTTGCACTGTTAGCTACAAGATAAACTTCACTGCCATTCTCATAATCAGCTATCAGCATGTAAAGGCAGATAGCAGCCATTAAGGCGGTCTTTCCTTGCTTTCTTGCAAGTTCACAGTACATGTTTAATAACGCTTTTTCAGTGTCCTTATAGTAGAGCCAAATATGCTGGCTACTATCCATAACTGGTAAGGCAGCAGCTTAAAGGGCTTCTTGTTGTCCTTTCCCTTGTAGTGTCTAAGCTTGCTTATAAAGTTCACTACTCTGTCTACCTTCTCTGGTCTAAACTCAAGATCTTCTCTTTCAAACCATTTCAGGTATCTTGCTGTAGCTTGGTCGATATATTGCAGGCGGTTACTTTTCCCTCTGTACATCTAACATACCTGTAATCACACGCTGGTGGGTTTTCTAGTAACTTCTGTTTCATCTGATTCTGTAAGTTTGATCTTGGCATTAGCAGGGCTTAAGCCAAGTGCTACATCTATTTCAGTATAAGTAGAGCATGATCCTTCATAGTTGATAGAAGTTCTTTTTACCTGTTGTAGGGTCAAGATTCCGTTCTATTTGATAGACTTTTGGCACTCCTTTAGCTCCATATTGTCTGCCAATAGTTCTAAGGTGCTTCCATTCTGCTTTTACTTCTCCATGCAACTTAGTAAGGTAGTTCCTTACATCTGTAATATATTCCTTTGTTTGCTTCTTCATTATAGGTATAAACAGCTTATCCCACAACAAGCCTAATAAAGGCCTGCAGTGGGTAAAGCTGATCTTAATATGTTAGTTACTCATCTGTGTAGGTTTTGAGGATTCTTTGAAGCTTGCTTTTAGAAACATCTAATCCATACTCCTTCATCACCTCTATATTCTTTCTTGATGATTACAATCATACAAGCTAAGAATCTCTTGAGCTTCTATCTCCTTTTGATTTTGCTTTGTATATCCCTTTTCTTTGCACAAGGTCTTTAGAGTGCGCAAGCTTATGCTGTGTACCTTGCTTATTGCTTTGTAATTCTCTACTATGCTTAATTCAGGATTATATATCAAATATATCTTGATTTGCGTATTTTCTGATCTTATTTCTTTCTTCTGTGCTGAATCCTCTTCTTAAATAATCCCTCTTAGGGTGGGTTATCTCTTTCAGTTCATCTATCTATAACATAATCTGTCTTAATAATCTGGTTGGCTGCTGCTTCAGGCAGACTTCTAATATCAATCTAAGATATGTGCCTGTCACTGTCTATAAAAGTCCTTGGTCAATGAAGCATTATAAATGACGTGTTCCGTTTGTTTATCTTCCTTATCACTCTTCTAAGGTTCATTCTGTCCTTGGGTGTCTTCTTTCTATTCATGTAATAACGGATAAAGGGAAGGGAAAAGTACTCTCCTTTAGTTACCTCTTGGTGAAGCACTTTCCATTTGGGGCTTTCCACTCTATAAATAAGTGGGTATTTGTTCTGATACTGCTTAATGATTTCATCATAGCTAAATCTAGCAATATCATTCAGAAGAGTAGTATCTACTCCAGCCTTTCACCAGCTCTTTTCTGCTTCTCTCAGCTTATGATGGAATCTCATTCAGATCCCTATTTCTTAAGTGAAGGTATAATCTAAAGCCTTTTAAGCTGTTGTATTTTGGTTTGCCAGCTGTAAAGCAGTAGGCGGATATATCATATATATTGATACGTTTTACTTGTGTTGTCATGATAAAGCATGAATTAAAAGTTAGTGTTTGATCTGTTCCTTGGTTCTTGTGTCGCAAAAGAAAAGGTTTCCTTTGCGTAGTTGATACTCAAGCTCATACCTCCTAGTAAACCTTTGGCTCTTTCCTTGTTTCAAAACCTTGTTTTCTGACTTCAATACAATCATAAATGTTTTTACTGTAATTTCAAAAAAGATCATCTATTCCTTGTGTATCTCATGAATGCACTTACCACATAAACCATTAGGTTATTGGGATCATAAGCAAGTGACTGTTCAAGTAAATCTTTACCCTTTAAGATAGGGATCATGGTATCTCTTCTGTAGCTTGTATGCCTTTGCAAGCAGTTCTCACAAGTGGATTCTGCATAAAATGCAGCCGTAATCTCTTCCACTTCTTGCTATTGTAGATCTTGGAAGCAATAAGAGAGTTACCCTTTAGGGTAACTTCTGCCTAGTCATCTTGTTTATATGGCATAACATCCTCTTCTTTAATGTAGCATAAGCCTTCAGGTAAGGGATCTAGTAAATCTCATCCATCTACATTCTGCTGTTAGGATTGTATGTCTATTTCTACAGACATTTCACCCTAACTTATTCCATAATTCTATCAGGGTTGTAGATCATCATCTAATCCAAGAAGTTCCATCAAAACAGCTTTCATTGTTGCAATCTGTGTAGTCATCGTAGCTCCATTTCATAGAGCATTTGAATATACATTCATGTATCTACTCTTGGTACTAATTCACCTTCTTCTCTTTTAGTTGATCTCATAAAGCACTTAACAGCTCCATTTATCCTGTGTAACCTATCTACCTTAAGTTCTGAGCTACGGTATCTCTCCTATCATACTTTTACTTTTTCCTGTTCTTCCTATTCCCAGATAAAGTGAGTAGTGTCTTGTTGTCTTTTGTCCTTGTCACTATATAATATAATCAATACTGACTTGTTCAGTTTGCCAAATGCCTTATAACCTTGTGAGTGGTTCTCTCCACTAACTTAGTAAGTATATCCTTGGTGACCATCAAAGGATAACAGTTCTTGCTTCTCTATTCTTTCCTGATAGCATTATTCATACTAACCTCCTTTCCTATCTTATAAGGTGAAAAGGATTAGGTATGATACCAAACACCTCAAAGTATAAAGGCCAAAGCCCTGTAATAAAAGCAAAGGAATCTGCTCTCACCCAAGCTCCAAGGCAAGGAGAATTATAATCACTACAGTGATCTACATGAGGCCAAGGCCTATTCTTAAAGAATAGCTTTAATGCACTTTTCCATAATCAGTAAATTATTTGTGCTACCTAAGCAAGGCAGCTTATTAAACTTGTAATCGATAGCATTTACAATCTTCTTGTGATTGGTCTTTGTTGTCCCAATCACTGATCATAAGGTATAGTATTTTCAAGTGAAACTTCCAAATTTATTTTGCAATAAAAGTGAAACTGTCCTTATCTAAGTGCTGTTTACAGTACAATAAAAGCGCATTTATCTTACAATCCACCAAGCCTTACTAACCAACTAACAACCACCAAAACCAACAAGAGAGGAAGCACTTTCTCCCTCTCTTTCTTTGTCTATACTCTTTCACTCTTATAAGTCACTATGTAAAGCCACTATAGTAGTCACTCGGTCAGAAACTACTATAGTAGTCACCTATACCCCCTTACCTTCTATAAGAGCAAGGAGTAAGTAGCACCCCAAGCCTCCCTTATTTTCCACACAAGGGATTTATTCCTGAATCCTCTTGCTGAACTACTAAGCTGCTATCTCTTTAGTCCCTTAGAGGGCAAAGAAGTGGAATATCCTTTTAGTGTTGGACTGTCTAAAAGCGCAAACCATTATATATATATATATAAACAGCGACTCTAGCACTTTTGGGACACTTAAAATGCAGACAGTAAGCGGCTATTTGGCTTTGTAAGCTACGAAATCTGGTATCTTTGGCATGGCACCAAACACAAGGCCACTTAAAGACTACTCTGCTGGAATTACGGACAGGTGAAGAGGTGAAGGCAAAAATAGAAAAACACTGACTCGCGCGCGTGCGTACGCGTACATTATTACATAAGAACTCACCCGCCGTCACGAAGCATCTCGTTCGTACGGCGACCGAGCACTCGCTGTCTCGGCGATGAGCCGCTTTTCGGCGGACGAAATGAGTTCCTCGACGGCGCGCACTTTTCGCACGCCCCCTTCAACACCGCACGCCCTATGCAAAAGTAGACTTAGGCAAGGGCAAAAAGGCACAGCGTCAAGCCGTTTCGATGAGTTTTCGTCCCGAAAGCATGTCAGCTCAAAATAAAACGCTCAAATTTGCGGCGCAATAGAAATATACTACACAACGATAATCTCATGATCAAATCTCAGGACATCAAGAAGGGCGTTTGCATCCGCATGGACGGCAAGCTCTACTTCTGCATCGACTCTCCACGTGAAGCCCGGCAGGGTAACACCATCATGCGCACCACCCTCAGGGCGACGTGGTGAGCGGTCGCGCTCGAAAAAGGCTTCAACATCGGCGAAGCCCTCGAAGACGTGCGCGTGGAACGTCGCCCTATCAATACCTCTATCAGGAGGGTGAAGACCACCTTCATGAACCAAGAAACTTTCGACCAAGTGCCCATCTCTCGCGACCCGATCACGGTGTGGACTACATGAAGGAAGGCGACGTGGTGACGGTGGTGAGCGACGCTCTGACGGAGACAATCCTTCGCAGAAATGCCCATCAAGGTGGTGCTTCGCATCGACTACACGGAACCCGGGTTTGCGCGGCGACACGGCAACGAACACGCTGAAGGACGCCACCCTCGAAACGGGTGCGAAGATCCGCGTTCCTCTTCATCGAAACCGGCGAACTCGTGGAAGTAGACACGCGCGACGGCTCTTATCAGAACCGCGTGAAGGCTTAATGCCTTTGCTGCTTCGCAGTATTTCCATCGGCCTCGGCATACACTTTCGCATGTCGAGGCTTTTTGAGCAAAGCGCGACAAAGTGAAGTTTTCGCAAGCACGGCTTGCAAGCCGCTGCGAAAGTTGTACTTTTACGTCGTGTAACCCTCAAAACGCGCCCCATGACGCCCATTCAACCTCATCGCTCAGCGGTTGAACCTCCGCGAAAACAAGTAGAACAAACCATCGCCCTCCTCGACGAGGGCGCCACGATACCGTTTATTTCCCGTTACCGCAAAGAAGCGACGGGCGGTCTGACGAAGTGGCTGTGGCCGCTGTGGCCGAACAGCACCGTCAGCTCGACGAACTGGAGCATCGCAAGGCTTTTGTGCTCGAAACCATCGAGACACAGGGCGCGCTGACCGACGAACTGCGAGCGCGCATCACGGCTTGCTGGGATGCGACGGAAATCGAAGATATCTATTTGCCCTTCAAACCCAAACGCCGCACTCGTGCACAGATGGCACGCGAAAAAGGACTCGAACCGCTCGCGCAACGCTTGTTGCTGCGCCCGAACAGCGATCCGGAGCAGGGAAGCTCGAAGGTTTTCTGACGGACGAAGTGGGCACGGTGGACGAGGCGACTGCAGGCGCGCGACATCATCGCCGAACAGATCAGCGAAGATGAACATTCGCGCCAAACGCTGCGCCGCATCTACAGCCGCGAGGCGGTGATCACGTCGAAGGCGGTGAAAGGCAAATCGGAAACACCGGAAGCGGCCAAATATCGCGATTATTTCGAATGGAGCGAACCGCTGAAACGCTGCACCTCGCACCGCTTGTTGGCGATGCGCCGCGGCGAGAGTGAGGGGTGCTGCGCGTGACGATCACGCCGGCCGACGATGAGCGCGCCACGGAACAGGTGGCACGACGCTATGTGAAGAGCGGTACGCGAGCCGCCGAACAAGTGGAAATGGCAGCCAGCGATGCCTCACAAACGTTTGTTGCGCCCGAGCATCGAGACGGAGTTTGCGGCCTCGAGCAAGGAGCAGGCGGACGAAGAAGTCAATCCGTGTTTTCGCCACCAACTTGAAGCAGTTGTTGCTGGCGGCGCCGCTCGACAACGCCGCATCATGGGCATCGACCCCGGGCTTTCCGCACGGGCTGAGGTGGTGTGTCTCGATGCACAGGGCGCGCTGCTCCATCAACGAAACCATCTATCCGCACCCACCCAAGAACGAAACCGTGCGCTCGGAACAGACTTTGCGCCGCTTGCTCAAAGGACTATGCGGTGGAAGCCGTGGCGATCGGCAACGGAACGGCCGGACGCGAGACGGAAGAATTTGTGCGCGGTTTGCACGTCGAGGGCGTGGAGATTTTTCTGGTGAGCGAAGACGGTGCTTCGGTCTCATTCGGCCTCGGCCACCGCGCGCGAAGAGCTTTCCGGACCATGACGTGACGGTGCGCGGCGCCGTTTCGATCGGTCGCCGACTCGCCGATCCCTTGGCAGAACTCGTGAAGATCGATCCGAAAGCCATCGGGGTGGGACAATATCAACACGATGTCGATGCCGGCGCGCTGAAACGCTCTTTGATCAAACGGTGGAGAGTTGCGTGAACGCCGTGGGTGTGAATCTCAACACGGCTTTCGGCACATCTGCTCACCCATGTGAGCGGTCTCGGGTGCGGCGCTGGCGAAGAAAAATTGTGGAGTATCGCACGGCACACGGCTCCTTCTGGCCTCGCGCCGCGAACTCCCTCAAAGTGCCGCGGCTCGGCGCAAAGGCTTTTGAACAGTGCGCCGGTTTTCTGCGCATCGTCGACGGAAAGAACCCACTGGACAACACGGCGGTTCACCCCTGAGCGTTACGACATCGTGCAACACATGGCGGCCGACGCCGGTCTGACGTGCCCGCACTCATCGCCGATGCCGAAGCGCGCAAACGCTTGACTTTGAAACGCTACTGCACGGCCGACGTGGGTCTGCCCACCCTCACCGACATTCTCGCGGAACTGGACAAACCGGGACGCGACCCGCGTGGAAAAAGCGGAGGTGTTCTCGTTTGAAGAAGGTATTCACCCATCGACGATTTGAAATCGGCATGATTCTGCCCGGGCGTTGTGACGAACGTCACCAACTTCGGCGCGTTTGTCGACCCTCGGTATCAAGGTGAAAGGTCTTAGTACACGTTTCGCAACTCGCCGACCGCTTTGTGCGCGACCCGAATGAGGTGGTGCACGTGCAACAACAGGTGCGCGTTCGTGTCTCGAAATCGACGAAGCCTCGCGGCCGCATTGCACTTTCCATCGAAAAGCGTGGAAATGACGCGCACACCAACAATCCACAACGCTAATCTTTCAAAGAAACACAACATGACCGACGAACACTACATGCGTCGCGCCTGAAGAAGCCCACGCCGCCGCCGACCGCGGAGAAGTCCCGGTCGGTGCCGTGGTGGTTTTGTCGCGACACGATCATCGCCCGCGGCCACAACCTCACCGAAACGCTGCACGATGTCACCGCCCATGCCGAAATGCAAGCGGTGACGGCCGCTGCCGGACAACTCGGGGGGAAGTATCTCAACGACTGCACGCTCTACGTCACCGTCGAACCCTGCGTGATGTGCGCCGGCGCGCTCGGTTGGTCGCAGATCAGTCGCGTCGTTTACGGTGCCGCCGACCCGAAACGCGGTTTCAGTGTCTACGCTCCCCAAGCGCTGCACCCCAAAACGCAAGTCACTCGGCGTTCTGGCCGAAGAATGCGGCGCACTGATGAGCGATTTCTTCAAACGCAGAAGATAAGTTGCGCACTTTCCGCGCCAAAGCGTCAGCATTTCGTCCCCACTCACACCCTCTCTCATGGCTCTACACAACGAATTGGGAAAATCCGGTGAAACCGCCGCCTGCCAATACCCGCTCGAGCGCGACTACACATATTGGAACGCAACTGGCGCTGCCATCCGTTGGAAGTCGACTCATCGCCGACGATTGGGGCGAACTCGTTTTCGTTGAGGTGAAAAGCGCGCAGCGACGACCGTTGGGAAGATCCCGCGGCCGCCGTAGATCGCTACAAACAAGAGAGTCTTCGCTCGCCGCCATCGCCTCACATCCGTCGAAACCGTCTCGGCAACATCCCCTTTCGCTTCGACATCATCACCCTCGTCGGCAGCGAGCCGCCCTTCCGCATCCGTCACTACATCAACGCCTTCCCCTCCGTCCGCCCCGCACTCTTCCGCCCCGACCATGAGCAAGACCGCTTTTTCTGAACTCCCTCCCACTGGCAGCGCCACCACTTCGCCGAAGTCCCCACCACGATGGAACTCCTTCTGCGAGGATGCCCTCGAAGAACGTGCCGACATTGAAGAAGAAAGGGAAAGAAGAAAGGAGAACAGCGAGAGTTCAAAAAGAGAACATGCCCAGGTGTAAACATCCCCGGCAAGGAATCGCAAAGTAAGCATGCCCTCTGTAAAGAAGAAAAGGAAAAAAAAGAAGGCAAGGGAGAAATAATCGAAGAAGAACTCCCCGAACAAACGCTACAAAACCAAGAGGCGCAAAACGAGCATGCCCTCTACAATAAAGACAAGAAAGCAGAAAAGAACGGAGAAAACACGCCGGACGAGAACGCCTCGAACATAGTTCTCAACGACAAGCGCGCCAAGAAAATCCAGCTCGTCACAACCGACTACCAGACCCACGGGCACGGACAAGTGAACACCGTGTGGGAAAATGCGCGCGGCGAAAACCTCCTCTTCAGTTTCCTCTTTCGGCCGCAGCACATCGCCGCCGCAGAGCAGTTTTTTCTCTCTGAAATCGCCTGTCTCGCCGTGGCATACACCCTCGACGCTCTACACCGAAGGCATCAGCGTGAAGTGGCCCAACGACGTTTATCATCACGACCGAAAAATCTGCGCATGCTCCTGCGCCACACCCTCAGCGGCGCACAGATCTCCGCCACCCTTCGTCGGCATCGGCCTCAACCTCAACCAGCAATTTGTCGGCGACGCGCCGAATCCTGCTCTGCCCGGCAAATCATCGGTCGCCCCGTCGATCGCGAAGAAGTACTCAACCGCTTCGCGCATCATTTCGACCGACTGCTCCGCGCCGTCACCCCTCCCGATGCCGATGAGCGCCTTGCGCAGCGGCAACGCCTCCACCGCGAATACCTCTGCCGACTCTACCACCGCGACGGTGCGTACGACTATGTCGACACGGCGAGCGGCGAAACCTTCTCCGCCCACATCGTCGACGTCGCCCCCACCGCCAACTCACCCTCCGAACCACCGACGGCCGCCTGCGCCACTATCATTTCAAAGAAGTCCGCTTCGTCGTCCCTCCCCACCACAGCCCCCCGCCCATGTCTGAGCACCGCGCCATCCTCCGCATCGCCGTCCCCTCCATCCTGTCGAACATCACCGTCCCCCTCCTCGGTTGGGTCGACACCGCCATCGCCGGCCACCTCGGCACGTCCGACTATCTCGCGGCCATCGCCATCGGCAGCGCCCTCTTCTCCGTCACCTACACCCTCTTCAACTTTCTGCGCATGGGCACCGGCGGTCTCACCGCCCAAGCTTTATGGCAGTCAGCGACACGACGAAACCGCCCCTGCTCCTCCTCCGCGGTCTACTCATCGCCCTCGGCATCGGCGCCCTCCTCATCGTACTGCAAACGCCCCTCCTGCATTTCGGCCTCTCGTTCATGACCACCTCCGCCCCCGTGGCCACGCAGGCCGTCGCCTACTACCGCGTGCTCATTTGGGGTGCGCCCGCCACGCTGAGTCTCTACGTCCTCAACGGCTGGTTGCTCGGTAGGCAAGACGCGCGCACACCCTCCTCATCGCCGTGGTGCAAAACCTCCTCAACATCGGCGCCAGCCTGCTCCTCGTTCACGGCTTCGCCCGCTCATGGGCGTCGCCGGCGGCACCCTCCTCGCCCAATGGGTCGGCGCCGCCCTCGCCCTCTTTTTCGCCCTCCGCACCCTGCGGCGGCACGGCAGCACACCGCGGCTCTCCGCCGCCTTCCGCAATGCCGGCGCGTGGCGTTCGTTCTTCACGGTCAATGTCTTCATTTTTCTCCGCACCCTCTGTCTCGTCGCCGTCATGTTCTCGTTCACGGCCTTCGGCAGTCGGCGCGGCCCCACCCTCCTTTCGGCCAACGCCGTACTGCTCCAACTCTTCACCCTCGTGAGCTACGTCATGGACGGTTTCGCCTCACGCCGGCGAAGCCGTGGGCGGCCACCTCGTCGGTGCCGGCAGCGCAGCGCGTTTCCGCCGTCTGGTCCGCTCGCTCTTCGCTTGGGGCGCGAGTCTTTCGCTTCTGTTCTCCGCCGTCTTTGCCCTCGGCGGCAGCGCGCTCATCGCCCTCTTCACCGACGCCGTCGCCGTGCGCCAAGCCGCCGAGAGCTATCTCCTCTACGCCGTCCTGCTCCCCCGGTCGCCATGTCCGGTTTTCTGCTCGACGGACTTTTCGTAGGCACCACCGCCACCTCAGGCATGCTTCTCGGCGTGGCCGTAGCCGCCGCGGGCTTCTTCGCCCTCCACGGCCTACTCGCCCCCACCCTCGGCAACCACGGGCTGTGGATCGCCTTTCTCGCCTACCTCGCCCCTGCGCGGACTGGTGCAAGGCGCGCAACTCCCCGCCATCGTGCGCCGCAGTTTCGCCCCTCCGCAGCGCAGACGGCACACTGATTTCCCATTTTCGCAACAATACTATTCATTTTCAGATATGAAATTCAAACGCATTCTCCCTCAAACTCAGCGGCGAAAGCCCTCCCTGCGGGTGCCCTAAGGTCACGGCATCGACACCCAGCGTCTCAACGAATATGCTGACCAAATTCGCGAAATCCGCGAAATGGGCGTGCAAGTGGGCATCGTCATCGGCGGCGGCAACATCTTCCGCGGCCTCAGCGGCGCCGGGCAAAGGTTTTCGACCGCGTGAAAGGCGACCAAATGGGCATGTGCGCCACGGTCATCAACAGCCCGCCCTCTCCTCCGCCCTCGGTGCGCAAGGCGTGCCCAACCGCGTGCTCACCGCCATCCGCATGGAACCCATCGGCGAGTTCTATTCGAAGTGGAAAGCCCTCGAAGCCCCTCGAACGCGGCGAAGTGGTGATCGTGAGCGCCGGCACCGGCAACCCCTACTTCACCACCGACACCGGTTCTCGCCCGCGGCATCGAGATCGAAGCCGACGTCATGCCTGCAGGGGTACGCGCGTGGACGGCGTCTACACCGCCGATCCCGAAAAAGACCCCACCGCCACGAAGTTCGACGAGATCACCTACGACGAAGTGCGCTGCGCCGCGGTCTGAAAGTGATGGACGTGACGGCCACCGCCATGTGTCGCGAAAACCACTTCCCCATCTACGTCTTCAACATGGACGTGCCCGGCAACCTGCGCTGCGTGCTCGAGGGCGACCCCATCGGCACCTACGTGCACGACTGATCCCTTTTCGTCGCCCTCTCCCTCTCTCCGGCGGACGAAGAGCCCCACCGCGGAACACTCCACCGCGCGGCGCTCTTCGTCCGCCGTTTTTGATGCACAAATGTGCCCTTTCCTCGCGCGTGCGCGCGTCCGGCGTTTTTCGTATTTTGCCTTCACCTCTTCACCTAACGACGATAAACCACTCGTTCACTGCGAGTTGCGCGTGAAGGCTTCACACTTTCCAGTTCACCCCCTTCGGAGCAAAAAACGCCACTCAACCGGCTGTAATACAACGGATTGCCCGATAGGTGAAGGTGAACACAGCCTTTATCTTCACCCACAACATGCTCAGACACAATCGCTTAACGGGGTAGGTGAAGGAGTGAAGGCAAAAATCGAAAATCGGTTGTGTACACGTACGCGCGCGTAGGGCGTTGCGAATCGCCTTTCGCTTCTTCTTCACCTTCACAACTCCTCGCGAAAAGTGCTCCACTTTTTCAACATTCTCCCCTGCTTTTCCGAGAAAGTCCCCTGCTTTCCGTCGATCCACTCGAAGAAACACGAAAAACACAAAAACCTCTAACGAAAGTTTCGATACGAAAAAAACAATTTTCCCTTGTCTTTTCCGAGAAAAAGCGTACATTTGCAGCAAACCTACTTAATTTCACACTTCGCCCATGAAAACCCTATTGAGAATCGCCCTCCTTGTCGGCTTCATTGCACTCGGGCTCGCCGCTCGCGCCGGCTCGCTCACAGCGTACTCTCACCGACCCTGTACGCACCGACAGCACGAAGACACACGCGCTGCACGAAGCCACGGTGAAAAGCCACGCGCCTGCTCTTCATCACCCGCAAAGACACCGTCATCTACGACCCTCGACGCCGTGAAACTCAAAGACGGCGCCAACCTCGGCGATGCACTCAAGAAACTGCCCGGCATGGAGATTCGGAAGAAAGAAAGCTCTACTACATGGGCAAGCTCCGTGGATCGGCTGCTGGTGAACGGTTTCGACTTTTCGCGCAACGACCCCTCGATGGCGCTCGAAGCCCCGCCGGCCTACATCGTCAAGAGTGTGAAAGCCTACGAGCAACGCGGCGAACTGGCGCGCGTGACGGGACTCGACGACGGTTCGCGCGAGCAGGTGGTCAATGGTGCTCCGCAAAAAATACATGGGCACGTGGACGGGACAAGCTCAACCTCTATGGCGGCACGCCCTGACCTCTATAGCGCCCGAGGCTGTGCCAATACCTTCACCGACCGCTATCGCGTGTCGCTCTTCGGCAATGCCAACAACACGAACCAAGAACTCTGGTACAACGGCGACGGATCGATCAGTTCCTTCAACGTCTCATCGCTCCGGTAAGAATGCTCTTCCACCTGCCGGGCGGCACCCTGTTTTGGCGCAACAAGAGCGACGAGAACGCCGCGGGCTATCTGAAGATCGAGGCCACGGGCGACTATAACAACAACACGCGGCGCAACACCCGCTACACGGAATTGGAAACGAGGCTCAGCAGCGGCAGCAGTTACAACGCGACCGAAGAGCACCCCCACTCGCATGAGACGCGCGTGTCGGGTCACCCCTTCGTGACGTGGCGACCGACGGCGACGACCCTACGTGTTCTATCAAAATAACGCATGGCGCCTCGCGCACCACTTCGACAACAACGGGCGCGGCGCGACGTGGAACGCCAACTCCTTCAACGCGGGATATGCCCCGCTCGATTCGGTTTTCGCCCCTGAACCCTGCTGCGTGCCGCGATGTTCGGTGCCGTGACTCCGCACGCGGTCGGTCGGACAAGGCGAAAACACGCTCGCCCACGTCGACCAACTGCTCAGGGTCAATCAGAAACTCAACTCCCAAGGGGCGAACCTCACTTGGCAAACGTTTCTGAGGCGCGAAGAAACAGCGTCCGACAACTTCTCGCTCGACGGCTACCACTATTTCCTCCCCCAAGCAAACAACTTGCCCCACTTGCTTCACCGCTACCGTGACAATGCGACCGGCAACACCCTATCTGGGTTCGACGCTGGAACTGCAATGGCCCGTGGGCAAAACATTTTGTGCCGGGTGCGCGCTACGCCTTTTCGCACCTCCACAACCGGATGGACACCGACGGCTTCTGCTCAAACCGCCTGAGCGGCGCGCCCACCACCTTCGACACCGCCCTCCCCTCCTCGCCCGACTCGCCCGAGGGCATCGCCGATTGGCGACGCCTCGCTCGCGAAAATGAGATCACGCGTCACACCCTGCAAAACACCACCCGCACAGCGGGAACGCTCTTTCTCCGCTACACCGCTGATCGGTGGTTCTCGTCGGTGAACCCTAACGCTCCAACACGAGAACGAGACTCTACGATTTCGAGAAAGGCGGTTTTCCGGCACAGCACCTCACGCGCCGACAAACGCTGCCCGCCTTCTCGACCAAAACAGAATGGAAGCCCGGCTCAAGCAAGTTCACTTTCGACTATGATCTCAGCACGAGTGCGCCTTCCATAACGGAGCAGATCACACTGCCCGATCTCGCCGATCCGCAAAATGTGCACCTCAGCAACCCGGATCTGAAAAACAAGGTCACGCACAACTTCTCGCTGAGGAGCGAAAACCTATTTGAACAGCACCGCGGCGAAGAGACGAAACGCCACCAACTCTATGCGAGTATCATGTTTACCACCACGGCCAACGAAACGACGCAACTCACCGCGTTCGACCGCACCACGGGCGTGACCACGACGAAGCCGGTCAACATCTCGGGGGCCTGGGACACGAATTCCTATCTCTACTTTATCCAATCGCTCGACTATGCGAACCGTTTCTTCTTCGGTTATTACGCCTCACAGAGCACCACTCGCCGGCAAAACTTCAATGTGGCGGGTTCGCTCGCCGATGCACGCCCCGAAGAGCTGTTCTTCCACACGATAACCTTTGCTTGTGGGCCCTCAATACCGCGGCGATAAACTTTCTGCGGAAACGTCATTCAACCTCTCTTACAGTTTCAACCACAGTCCCAACCTCCCATCTACGACCGCCAGCGCACATTCCAGCCCAGGGCTATGGTAGACTTTGAATACGAGCTTCCCTTCGACCTCCATCTCGGCCTGCGTTATCGATTGAGTCACATCGACTACCGGGGCACGCAGCACTATCGCCGCACCGAGCATGAGCTGAATTTCGACCTCACGCGGGCTTTCCTCACAGGGCAAGAACTTAACGGTCCCACCTAGGGGACACGACCTCTTCAACAACAACCGCGGCATCACCCACAACTTCAACGAAACGTCAATCGAACGCATTTACGATACGGGCCTCACGGCCGCTATTTCCTACTCGGCTTCACCTATCGTTTCACCAAACGAAAAAAACAAGCGGCCGAGGAGTGAGACTCGATTAAAGATCCGCAAGACGACTGTTTAACAACAGCGCGTCTTGCGGATCTGGCTTTTAATAAAACGAGGAGGTGATAACTGCCGTCGAAACGCTGGGGTTTCAAACAATGCGACAACTCATATCGACAGCAAACGATTCTCGCTCCCTCACGACACTACGTTTTGCGGCACGCCGGCGAGGAAGGTCTTGAGATTGTCGGCCATGATGCGGACGATGCGGGCCGCGAGCGGCTGCAGTCGCCCACGCGATGTGGGGGTGACGTAGGTGTTGGGGGCGGAGAGAATGGGATGGTCGGCCGCGGGCGGTTCGGTGGAGAGGACATCGCAGGCGTAGGCGCCGAGACGACCGGACTGCAAGGCTTCGGCCACCGCGATGTCATCAATCAATGCACCGCGCGCCGTGTTGACGAGAATCAAACCGGGGGCGGATCGTTCTAAAAGCGACGCGTTGACGAAAGCGCGGTTTTGCTCCGTGAGGGGGCAGTGGAGCGACACGATGCGCGAGGTGGCAAAGGCTTCGTCGAGGGTGATTTTGCGCACGCCGGTCGGGAGCGTCGATTCGTCTTGCGAGGTGACGGCGCACACTTCCGCTTCGAGCACACGGAGGAGTTCGGCGACCTTGCGCCCGATGTTGCCCATACCGATGAGGGAAACGCGCACGCCGCTGAGTTCTTCGACGGCTTCGTTCCACAAACTGAAATCGCGACTGCGCGACCAGTAACCTTCGCGGTTCAGCTGCGCATAGTGTCCCCACGCGGTTGGTGACTCTCGAGGAGCAGGGCGAGGGTGTTGCGCCACGGCGAGCGTGCCGTAAGCGGGTACGTTGCAGACGGTGACCCACGTCTCGCGGGCGGCGGCCACGTCCACCACGTCATAGCCCGTGGCGGCGACCAAAATCAGGCGGAGTCGGGGAAGACGATCGAGGATTTCGGCCGTGATGCGCACCTTGTTGAGGATGATCACTTCGGCTTCGGCGGCACGCGCCACGACCTCTGCACTCGGCGTGCGCTCGTAGACGGTGAGTTGGCCTTGTTCGGCCAGCACCCCCAATCGAGATCGCCGGGTTGAGTACAAAACTGTCGAGAAAAACGATATTGGGCATAACAGTGTTTTTTTAATGAAGAAAGAGCGGAGAGGAGCGGTGAATCAATGGGACTTGGCGGTGCGTCTGCGCGGATCGTCGCAGCCTAAGTGAACACGAACGAACCACCGAGGGCAACTAACGCTGCGCCGGAGGCATTTCGCCGTTGAGAAAATCGGGAATGTCGACGGGTTCCCCGCGCTGCGCCGAAAGTCGCGTGAGTTCGGCGAGACACGACCATTCGGCCGCGTCGTACACGTCGATGTCGAGCGGCAAGCCGTGACGCAGGCAGTGAATGAGGCGGCAGTCCATAGCATAGTTCATGGCGTTGGGCACTCCGCGTGCCGCGCCCTCGCGCCACAAACGATAGGCGGGCGAATCGGCGACGGAATGGAGAAAGTTTTCCGCGGCTTCGCCTTCGCGCAGTCCGTCAGCGTCTTGAAACAGCGGAAGGGGGTATTTTTGCGCAAAGGCCTTCGTGCCGCTGATACCTTGAATGCGACTGTAAGGGCGCGGCGTGGTGCCGTCGAACTGCAACAAGATCGTCACCCGCGCTCGGTGGTGATGAGCGTGTGGCTGGCGTGTCCCAACAAACTGTCGCGGCCGCCGCCATACCGGTGACGGAGGAGAGGCACCATGCGATCGCCGCGATGAAAACCGAGGAGTTGTGCGATGGGACCGATGGCGTGCGTGGATAGGGTTTCCACCGTGCAGACAACCGCGCGCGATAGAACGCTGCCGCCGCTTTGATCGCCGGCAAAAGCGCACTCCAATCGTGAAGGTACGCGCCCTTCGCAATGCGTGATCGTGCCGAAGACGCCGCGACGGTGCATATCGAGGGTGGCCAGCACGAACCAGTCGTAACAACAGTTTTTCGGTCATGAACAATGTCGTTGCGTGGCTTCCGCCGTGCGCACCAACTCCCAACAGTCGGCCACTGTGGTGGCAGCCGGCACTTCGACCGCCACATGCTTCCCACAGCGCATCGCCCTCGACGGCCATAGCGGCGTGGTTGCTCCAATCGGTACATATATAGATAAGGTCTATGTCCTCACGGCGACAAAGTTCGCGCCAGGCGTCCGCGTTTGTCGACGTTTCGGGGAGGGGACGTCGCTGCTCTCGCAGTAATTCGAGTGCTGACGCGACCGCTGCGGGATCGGGATCGACCACCGCCCGAAATTCCGCGCCCTCCACATAGGCATAGCGCGACAAAGTGGCTCGTCCACGCTGACCGGCGCCGACCAAGGCAATGCGCACCGTGGGAATCGGCGCACAAGATAACTCAAAAACGGTGGATCGATGCTGCATGGAATAGAATTTACACTCGCGAATATACGAACTTCACGGGCGAGAAGAGGAAAGAATGCAGTTTTTCTCAACTTTTTTGCTCAAAGGTTTGGAGGTTCACGAAGAATTGTCTACTTTTGCACTGCGTTTGACAAACAAACGCCCTCCTTTGGAAGGTTGGGTGAGTGGCTGAAACCACCAGTTTGCTAAACTGACGTACGGGCAACCGTACCGGGGGTTCGAATCCCACCTTCCGCACTTCGGTGCCTTCATCTAATGGTTAGGATACATGCCTCTCACGCATGACATACGGGTTCGATTCCCGTAGGCACTACCAAAGGAACCCTAACAGAAAAGTAAGTTCTCCTCCGGGGACTTACTTTTTTTGTTTTTAGCCCCTCCTACACTTGTAAAACATTCCCGCTCTATACATACAGGATCATGGAAACCTATCGCATCGCCGTTGCCGGTACCGGCTATGTCGGCCTGAGCATCGCCACCCTTTTTGGCGCAACACCACGAAGTAACTGCTGTGGACGTCGTGGGCCGAGAAAGTCGACATGGTAAATCGCCGACAATCGCCCATTCAAGATGAATACATCGAGCGCTATCTCGCCGAAAAACCGCTTCAGCTGACCGCCACTCTCGATGGGGCGAAAGCCTATGCCGAAGCCGACTTCGTCATCGTCGCCGCGCCGACTAACTACGACGTGCAACGCAACTTTTTCGACACCTCGGCTGTCGAAAGTGTGGTGACGCGAAGTGATGAGCGTCAACGAGCACGCCATCATCATCACAAAAGCACCATCCCCGTAGGGTTACACCGCGCAACTGAGTCAACGCCTCAACTGCCGCAAACCTCCTGTTCTCCCCGAATTTCTCCGCGAAAGCAAAGCCCTCTACGACAACCTCTACCCCTCGCGCATCATCGTCGGACGCCCCGAAGGCGACGCGCACCTAGACGAAGCCGCCCACACCTTTGCTGCCCTCCTTCAACAAGGCGCGCTCAAGCCCGACATCGACACCCTCTTCATGGGCACCACCGAAGCCGAGGCCGTGAAACTCTTTCGCCAACACCTACCTCGCCTTCGCGTCAGCTACTTCAACGAGCTCGACACCTACGCCGAGATGAAAGGCCTCGACACGCAGCAAATCATCGACGGCGTGTGTCTCGACCCCCGCATCGGCGACATGTACAACAACCCCTCGTTCGGCTACGGCGGCTACTGTCTGCCGAAAGACACCAAGCAACTCTTGGCCAACTACCAAGACGTGCCCTCAAAACCTCGTGCGCGCCATCGTCGACCCAACGCCACGCGCAAAGACTTCATCGCCGACCGCGTACTCAAAATGGCCGGTTACTACGACTACGACCACAACGGCGACTTCTGCCCCTCGGCCGAACGCCCATGCGTCATCGGCGTTTTCCGCCTCACCATGAAGTCGAACTCCGACAACTTCCGCCAAAGTTCAATCCAAGGCGTGATGAAGCGCATCAAAGCCAAAGGCGCCACCGTCATCATCTACGAACCCACGCTCCAAGATCGGCGAAACCTTCTTCGGCAGCCGCGTAGTGAACGACCTCGCCGCCTTCAAAGCCCAAGCCTCAAGCCATCATCGCCAACCGCTACGACGCCCAGTTGGACGATGTGCAAGAAAAGGGTGTACACGCGCGACCTCTTCCGCCGCGACTAACCCCGATTCCTACACGCACACCCCACCTCACGCCAAACTCTCGGGGCGAAATCACAAAAAATCGCCCCTCCGCCTAAAAAAACGCGGCAAAGACTTGGTCGGTTTATGAAAAAGTGCGTACTTTTGCACCCTGTAACGAGGAAACAATGCAATTGCATTTGCACTCTTTAGCTCAGTTGGTAGAGCAACTGACTCTTAATCAGTGGGTCCAGAGTTCGAGCCTCTGAGAGTGTACTCTCTGCATCCGGCGTTACTACGTTGCACTCTTAGCTCAGTTGGTAGAGCAACTGACTCTTAATCAGTGGGTCCAGAGTTCGAGCCTCTGAGAGTGTACAAAGAAGCGGTATCACGACCATGTGATACCGCTTTCTTTTTATAGATGTATTCACCACAAACAGAAGAACCTCGGAGCTTACGCACTTTTTATTGGACTATATCGTCAGGCACTATTCGGGGTATATCTGACTCTTAAACCAGAAATTACGAGATGACAAAAAGGCCGCATCAAAATCAATTAGGTTTTGATGCGGCCTCGTTTGTTGATGTGCGATCTTACCTTATCGGTAGGTAAAAGAGGCGGGCTGTGGCTAACCTTGCGGGCGAATCCACTGTAAGATCGTGGGATCTTTGAGCTTACGATCCTCGGCAAGGAGCACCACTTTGGAAAGAATTTCCACCATCTTGGGATCTTCGTCCATGAAAGGCAGATAAATACGGCCACGATGCTGACTGTGCACCGGAATAATGGGGAATTACTGTGCCGCCCTCTTGGCGCACCAAAGCCGGAACCTAGGTGAACGGTGAGTTAGCCAGCGTGCCTTTGATGTAGACATGATTGCCACTGACTACCGACATTGGCAAATTTCATCAACTCGGCTGTGCAACGCACGATGGCAGCACGGAGTTCTTTTCGTGCTTTGTCCGCTTTCCGGATCTACACCTCCCACAAAGGCAATGCTCACCACCATATCGATATCACGCATCACCTCACTATAGAGCACCGGATCCAGGTCAGCAATGTGGAGTTGCGGCTCATCGGGCACATAGCGACTGCGAGAGAAACATACATATTCGATGGTCGGTGCCCTCAACATCCGAAGGCGAGAACCAATCGGCCCGAGCACAGAGCGAAACACAAATGCCTTGTGCGAGAAAATACTTTTCGCAATCCGCCCTCATAACTGGCTGTCCATCCACGAGAACGCAGTGCAGCTGCAGCTTGTTTCACCTGAATTTGGTAGCCACTATAACGACGCGACTGCTCAGCTCGGCCTCTTCCGGCAGGGGCACGTAGAGTTCGCGGAACACTTGCTTGAAAGGCTGCACCAACTTCTCTGCAAAGAGATGAGATTGCCATTGTGCCCACAGTCCAGCTGCGTTGAAATCTACGGGGTGCGCGAGAAGAAGCGACGATTTGCCGTATTTTTTCGAGCCCCATCCAATGTCGTCGAGTCCTTCGACGGTGGGAAGTCCGAACTGCTCGTCTTGGAGCAACACGAGCTTTTTGAACATCGGACTCACCACGGGATTGGAGAGAATGGCGCGCACATCGTCCACGGCCAATGGAGTGCGGCGTTGCATCATGTCTTCCAGTAGGAAGCGCGCGCGCCGATGTTGTGCTTTCCACGCCTTGCTCACTTCTGCAATCTCCAGATATTGCGGATGCTTTTTGAGTTTTGGCCGGAACACTCTTGAGCAACTTCTCGTCTTTGAGGATTTGCAACTTATTGCTGCCATCTTCGTTGAGAGAGATGATGCAGGAATATCCTTCGATGTCGATGCCTTCAAGGTAGCTGGCCGCACTTTCCACTTGCAAGGCTTCCATGCGCCATGTGAGTTGCACGGGATCGGCAAAGCCTGCACCGCGAGAAAGATTGAGGAGGGCAATCTCCGACACCCGTTTTTCAGAGGCTTGTCGCTGCGCTCCGAACTGTTTTGACTCTTTGAGGAACTGCTGAATGCGAAGATAGCGACGCTGGATGGGCCGCCTCATCGCGATCGGTGAGCAATCCCAACGCACACACCGCATCTTTGTTGCGCTTCTCTGATTTGCGTCAGGAGTTCTTCTTCTGTCACATGACCTTGCACGACATCTGCGTAACGGCGCGCCCGCAGTGGGATAGCGCCGCTTCCTATGTATCTGGCTGCCTTGTAGCAGATATCAAAACGCTCTTCTCCGATATCTTCCAGTGCTTGGCGGAAGAGCGACTCGTCGAACGCACCGTCGGCGAGGTCTTGCGGGTCAAGTTCGGTGTAACGTGCGATGAGTGCCTTCTTTTCGTCGTTGCCCATCTCACGAGCATGGGCGATGAAGTAGTAATAGGCGGTACGGAATCCAGGCCAACTCAGACGTTGCTCCACAAGATCCAGCCATTGTGGCGCGAAGAATGCGAGTTCTACGAGGAGTTCTTCCGAGATGTCTGCCAACATATCGGGCGTATCAGTGGGAAGAGGGTAACAGCTCGTCGCCAAATTACTGAGGATGGAGCGGCGCTCTGTGCCATAAATATCGAGCTTGAGGTGATCTTTGCGCAATGCCTTCATGATACGCGCCACACGCTCTGCCCCTTTGAGCACAAGAACGTTGCGACACTGATGAAACGCCTCAGTAGCTTCTGTGGGAGCATTGCGACGTTGCATCTCCACTTCAAAGAGTTGATTGATATATCGATCGACTAAATCGCGAGTACTTTGGGCATAACAGATGGGATCTACGGTACTACCGGCTTGTTTCTCCATCTCTTCCACCTTTTTCAAGTTCAGCGCGCCGCAGCGATGGTCATAGGCCAGATCCATCATCGCACGCAAGCCGCGGAATTTCCCATATTCCATCTGCGTAAACAGTTGGTCTTCGTTGATGGTTCCATGCGCAAGTAGGTGCAGTAGGACATCCGTCGAAAGCGTATAGACATCCGCCCATTCTGCTTGGCGGGCCGGCTCTCCCCATCTGTGATAGAACGCGAGCACCATCGGAGCAACGCGATCAAACTCACCTTGCATGTTGGATTCGCACACATGGATGATGTGCCTCAACGGGAACCCTGCAGAGATAGGGATGGATTTGCATCATCGCGAAACCCATGAGGGTTTCCATGTAAGTCTCTTGTGTGCCGTACCAATAACACAGCTGGACAAAGAGTGTAAGTACAGGAGAAAAGGCCAACTCAGGTCGGCGTTTCTTCACCGTGCGTTGCAGCGCCGTCGATCAGACTCTCAAACTTCCAGATGCAGTCCACGTGCTCTCTCATCGCCCGTTATCGGTCATACGGATAGCCCTCCAAAGGCAAGGACAACACATCCGTTCGGTCATAGAGCACCTGAGATAACTCATCATCAAATCAAGAGCCTAAGGCTTTTTTTCGTCGGTGATGTCGTATCGTTTCGAGCAATTCGTCCCAAAGTTCCGGGTGAGGCAGCTGCTCCACCTCATCGGCCCTGACAACTTCAAACGAGCCTTCATCGAGCGTTTGCGTCACTCCCATCTGTTTTTGGTAGGTGAGTGTCTTGTTTTCCTCGATGATTTGGGCAAAATCGTCGTAGAGCGCTTTACTTTCTTTTCCTCCGTGATAGGGGAAGAGTTTTGACAAATCCAATTTGGGATATGCTGCTCTTCCATGAGAGGGACTCGGCAAGCAAAGACTTTTTGCTCCGACTCCATGGACACCCACTGCGAAACAGGGCTTGCTGCAAAGCGTTCTGCGTCAGCAAAATGGATTTTCAAAGGGAGTTTTGGCATCTCGGTGGGAGGAACAGCCGAAAACGCAGTTGACTGTCGCCATGCATCTCGACAAGCTGTGCCACTTTTAGTTCCGCATCTGTCTGGGGGCTGCGCCTTCGAGGCCTGCCATCGGCGCTTTTCTTCCTGCTCGGTCACTTCGCCAAACTTCTCGCGCAAAATGGCACTGCCCTCGCGGAGTTCCACCAGACAATCGGCGATGTAGTCGCTATTCGTGCTGCAATCGCTCATAAGCTCCCCACGAGAATATCATCGGTTGCGTGAGCAGCAACTGCACGGCACGTTGCCGCGTGGTGGAAACCTTAGACTTTGAAAACTTGGCATCCAAGGACTTGATTTTGTCGGTGAATTGTTCGCGCAAGAAAGCCCTCGCGGAAGGCGTGGAAAATTGCAGTCGACCTCAAAAGTTCAAAGGCATTGCGCAAGAGAAAACCTCGACGCGCCTCGGGAGTATCCTATCGGAAGCACGTAGGAAAAAGAAGAAATCACTGTATGCATCTTCTGTCCACTATCGGAATAATAGGAGCAGAAGATCCGAGCACTCCAATGAGGGCAACTTCTGAGTGAGGAAGTCATCACAGCGCTTGCGTATGGAGGAACAAGGACGTTATATATAGATGCATTGAAGACGGTGCTGCGCGCGAGAAACGAATGTGGAACCACTGAAACCGGATGGATCACTTTGTTCTCCTTTTGAGCGTTGGGCAACCAATCCAAGATCATTCGGTGCACTTCTTCCATGTCTTGCGCGTGCCTGCTCACTGAGTTCGGGCGCTTTTTCTCGCTTTGACGAGTTCGTCCAGCAAGCTCGGTACTGCTCAGCTCTGCGAACAATGAAAGGCACGAAAAGCGGGTTCTTCCAATCGGGAGCACAAATACCCATCGAGATGTTCCAACAGTCATATAGCGCCGATCTCTCAGATTGACACGATTTGAAATACCACAGCGCAGCCACCGTAGACCCTGCGAGGGTTTGTCGCTTTTTGAGGAGCGCTTCCCGCCTCAGTCAGGCCACTTGCGCATCGACACTCCCGCTGTATAGAGCGCCATATAGACAAGTAGCGGATTATCTCCCGCATAAGCCGTGGCGCGTTCTTTCGGGATGCTCGAGATATCGGCGAATGGCGTGGAAGATGGGTCGCAATGTCCTTGTCTTCGATCCATTTTCGTAGCCGAGCTCCACACTAAGTTTGCACCGCACGACATACGGAACTGTAACGCAAGAGTCCCTCTTCGTCAATGACTTTTCAGGAGTTTGAGGTAGAAATTTAATGTTGTAAGAGTCACCGCTCTCCACAATGACTTGGCGCAACCCCTCTTGCAGCTTGGCCGCTTTCAGCAGATCGATCAGCAGATCATGGAGTTCTTCGTTGTCAGTGCGCTCAACAGCGCAGACTAATTCCTGAGATAAGATGCCCACATTGTTTTCTGCAACGAAAACTTCCTTGGTGGCAGCAATGACTTCTGCGTTTCTTTGCCGTATGGCCGCTGCGATAAACGCGCTGAAATCGAAAAAATAGAACTGCGGTGGGCGTATTGTGTGACGGTTGCGCACAAGATCATCTAAACTTGCCCCGTGCAGGGCAATCATCAAGGCGGCCACCACATATTCTCTCACACAAGAATCCGACAGTTTACCGGAATTCGACAAGCGGAAACGATAGAGGCCGCGCATTTCGCTCTTCGTCTCATGATAGGCCAAGAGATACGACAACATTTCGCTGAGCCACGAAGGCAAAAGATGGGGAGATGATAGCCTGATCGGAGGAGTTGCGAGTGTTCCAAAGAATGCATGGGCAGTTTTTCCAAAGCATCGTGGAGCTCCCATGGAGGAAGTATGGACAAAGTTCTTGATTCTGCCGCGAGCATACAGCACTTTTTCGACCTCATTCAAGGAGTTGACATCGATTTCGCGCCAAATAATCCCGTTTGAAATTGTTCTGTTTGTTCCGGAGTACGCATGATATTAAAATGAGAGACCGCCACTGAACGCCGGATATTGAAATGGGACGTTAGAAATCAAAAAGTCTCTTTGAGAAGCGAGCAAACCAAGAGCTTTTTGTCCCGCCTCACCACATCAGTCCCAGTGAGAAAGGTGAGACGAAGAAAAACGACTTCACACCCCTCTTTGAGGGAAAGATCAGCATCGAGTTCGGTCACTTCTTCCTCATCGACGAAGATGCGCACCAAACCATCGGCAAAGGCCTGAAGCATCACCTGCAGTGCACGATCTGGAGTATCGTGATTTTCACCATAACGGCTGGCGAATTCTCACGCGCCCCTTCCTCGGATTGGGCTGCAATTTCTTCCTCCGTGAGCGGAAGATCACCGACCACAGTTTGAGCTTCATGAAGACCATGAAGGGTAAACACAGTGAGTAACTGTCGCAAGCGTGCTAGAGCCTCATCAAAGGTAAAAAGGATGTCGCCCCACCCTTTTACGATTTCCGATGCGTTTGCGGATAAAATAGATGTTCATAGCTAAAAACAACATTCTAGATGTATTACTTCCCGGCACGAGTTAAGCTGTTGTGGAGCAGAATTGAAAGTCCCTCATAGACATTGAGTCCGGGTTCTAAATCTTATAAAGTTCTGAGTGACTGAGAATAGTACTTAAGACAATTGTTTGCGTCACAACTTCCACCGACCTTCTTATACAGTCATGCAAATAATCAAAATATCTCACCTGACAAAGGTAGCAATTAAAACGAGAACCTCACGGTTCTTTCACCGGAATTTATCAGGTTCACCTGACATTAGAACTGAAATCCATAAAAACGCACAACTTCCTCAAAAACAAGGGAGTTTTTACGCAAAACAAGAGAAGAATCGAAAGAAAGTCCCCTTTGTTTTTCATCCCACACTTCGTCACAGAGAAGAATACCCACATTCATTCAAAAACGAAACTACTCAAAAACAAAAACACTTCGGTCTGCGACTGACGCCCCACTTCCCACCTCTATTTCCCACCGCTCTGCGGTGTCTCGACAGCGCAAGTCGTTTGGCTTTTTCCCGATGACGCGGCGCAAACGATCTTTGACTTACCGAAAACGATGATGCCCATTTCCGATTTATCGGGCACAAACCGACACACCGACTCGCAAAGTGTGCAACCTTGGTCGTTTCCTTTCATTTCCACCACATTGTGCGCCAAGTGTTCCAAAAGAAATTCGTATTTTTGCCCCAAATTAAATATACGTATTTCGTCCCTCTCGCGAGGGCTCGCACAGTGGTTTTCGACCGCGGGCAAGCAGGCGCAAAGGGCGAACCAAGACACACTACGACAGTATGAATATCCTCGAACTCAGCGAACAAGAGATTGCACGCCGCAACTCCCTTTCTGAACTTCGCGCGCTGGGCATTGATCCCTACCCCGCGGCCGAATATCCCACCAACGCGTTCAGCGACGAAATTATTGCCAACTTTAAGGACGACGACGCGCCCCGCGAGGTGTGCATCGCCGGCCGTATGATGGGACGCCGCGTCATGGGCAAGGCTTCGTTCCTCGAACTGCTCGACTCTCGCGGCCGCATTCAGGTCTACATCACCCGCGACGACATCTGCCCCGAAGAGGACAAGACGCTCTACAACAGCGTGGTGAAAAAGCTCCTCGACCTCGGCGACTTCGTGGGCGTGAAGGGCTTCGTGTTCCGCACGAAGACCGGCGAAATCTCGGTACACGCTCGCGAAATCACGGTGTTGGCCAAGAGTCTCAAGCCGCTTCCCACGCCCAAGGAAAAGGACGGCGTGGTCTACGACGCATTTGAGGATCCCGAACTGCGCTACCGCCGTCGTTACGTCGACCTCATCGTCAACCCACAGGTGAAGGACACGTTCTACAAGCGTGCCAAGGCCGTCAGCACCCTCCGCGCCATCCTCGACGAAGCGGGCTACACGGAAGTGGAAACCCCCACGCTCCAAAACATTCCCGGCGGTGCTTCGGCGCGCCCCTTCGTGACGCACTTCAACGCGCTCAACCAACAGATGTATTGCCGCATCGCCACCGAGCTCTACCTCAAGCGCCTGATCGTGGGCGGTTTCGAAGGCGTGTACGAAATCGGCAAGAACTTCCGCAACGAGGGCATGGACCGCACGCACAACCCCGAGTTCACCTGCATGGAACTCTATGTGCAGTACAAGGACTACAACTGGATGATGGAATTCACCGAACAGATACTCGAACGCATCTGCATCGCCGTGAACGGCAAGCCCGAGACGGTGGTAGACGGCAAGACCATCAGCTTCAAAGCTCCCTATCGCCGCCTGCCCATCCTCGACGCTATCAAGGAGGAAACGGGCTACGACCTCTCGGCAATGTCGGAAGACGAAATCCGCAACGTGGCCACGAAGTTGGGCATCGAAGTGGACGAGAGCATGGGTAAGGGCAAAGTTGATCGACGAAATTTTCGGCGAAACCTGCGAAGGCAAGTTCATCCAGCCCACCTTCATCACCGACTATCCCGTGGAAATGTCGCCGCTGACGAAGATGCACCGCAGCAAACCCGGTCTGACCGAGCGTTTCGAGTTGATGGTCAACGGCAAGGAATTGGCCAACGCCTACTCTGAGCTCAACGACCCCATCGACCAAGAAGAGCGTTTCGTGGATCAGATGCGTCTGGCCGACAAGGGCGACGACGAAGCGATGATCATCGACCAAGACTTCCTCCGCGCGCTCCAATACGGCATGCCCCCCACCTCGGGCATCGGCATCGGCATCGACCGCCTCGTGATGTTGCTCACCGGCCAAACGGCCATTCAGGAAGTGCTCTTCTTCCCGCAGATGAAGCCCGAGAAACTTCCCGCCAAGGACAAGGCCGAAGCCTATGTGCCCTTCGGCATTCCCGCCGATTTGGTGCCCGTGCTCCAAAAAGTGGGTTACTACTTGGTGCAAGATCTCCGCGGCGCCAACCCGCAGAAGGTGCAACAACAGATCGGCGAGGTGCTCAAGAAGTACCAGCTCGATCTGGCGAAACCCTCAGTGGCCGACATCGCCGCTTGGGTAGAAGCCCTCGGCGAATAATGCGCTAATGACATAGCGGGGTGTCCTTCTACGACACCCCCATTTTCTCATCGTTCAAACTCCGTCCTATGCCCGGTTTTAGTTCCTTTTTCGGATTCGGCGGATCCAACAACGAGCAGCGCGCCTCGGGAGGTTTCCCGGGGAAGATTGCCATCATCGGCAGCGGTTCGTGGGCAACGGCTGTTGCCAAAATCATGCTCGAAAGCGTACCGGAGATCTGGTGGTACGTGCGCCGCGACGAAACCATCGAAGAGTTTCGCCGCTACGAACACAACCCCACCTACCTCACCACGGTGCGTTTCCCCATGGATCGCATCCACTTCACCTCGGACATCAACGAAGTGGCTCGCGAGGCCGACACGCTCATATTCGTCACCCCTTCACCCTACCTCAAAGCGCAACTCAAGCGGCTCAAGGTGAAGCTCCACGACAAGGTGATCATGACGGCCATCAAAGGTATCGTACCCGACGAGAACGTGGTGTGCACGGAATATTTCCGCACGGCGTTCGGTGTGCCCGAAGACAACCTGATGGTGCTGGGCGGGCCGAGCCACGCCGAGGAGGTGGCGCTCGACCGCCTGACCTACCTCACCGTGGGGTGCAATAATATAGAACGCGCGCGCGTAATGGCCGATGTGGTGGCGAACCACTATGTGAAAACCACCGTTTCGGCTGACGTGATCGGCATCGAATATGCCGCGGTGCTCAAAAATGTCTATGCCATCGCCGCGGGCGTCTGCTCGGGGCTGCAATATGGCGACAACTTCCTCTCGGTGCTCCTCTCAAGTGCCGTGCAGGAAATGAACCGTTTCCTCAGTGCCGTCTATCCTTTGGAACGCACGGTCTACGACAGCGCCTACCTCGGCGACTTGCTCGTGACGAGTTATTCCAACTTCTCGCGCAACCGCGTCTTCGGTCAGATGATCGGCCGCGGCTACAGCGTGAAGAGCGCGCAGATGGAAATGGAAATGATCGCCGAAGGCTACTACGGTGTGAAGTGCATGAAGCACATCAACCGCCGCTATCACGTGAACATGCCCATTCTCGACGCGGTCTATAACATTCTGTACGAACGCGTCGCACCCACCCTCGAAATCAAGTTGCTCACCGACTCCCTTCGTTGATCGCCGCCCGATGGGTCGCCTCAACACCACACACAGACACAACAACAAAACATGGCTTTCAACATTCCCAAAAGCGATAAACCGCGCGTTGTCATTGTCGGCGGCGGTTTCGGCGGACTCAAACTGGCCAACCGCCTCAAAGGTTCCGGTTTTCAGGTCGTACTCGTCGATCGCAACAATTACCACCAATTCCCGCCGCTCATCTATCAGGTGGCCTCGGCGGGCATTGAGCCGAGTAGCATCGCTTTCCCCTTCCGCAAGATTTTTCAACGTCGCGAAGATTTCTACTTCCGCCTCGCCGAAGTGCGCAGCGTCTTCCCCGAACAGAAGATTCTGCAAACGTCCATCGGTAAGGTGCATTACGATTACCTCGTCTTCGCCGCCGGCACTACCACCAACTTCTTCGGCAACAAAAACGTGGCTGAAAATGCCATCCCGATGAAGAACGTGAGTGAAGCGATGGGACTGCGCAACGCGCTGCTCGAAAACTTCGAACGCGCCCTCACCTGCTCGTCTGAAACCGAGCGTCAGGAACTGCTCAACGTCGTGATCGTGGGCGGTGGCGCCACCGGTGTGGAAGTGGCCGGTGCGCTGTCGGAAATGAAAAACTACGTCCTGCCGAAGGACTATCCCGACATGTCCGCCAGCTTGATGAACATCTACCTCATCGAAGCCGGCCCGCGCCTCTTGGGCGCCATGAGCGAAGAGACTTCGGAACAGGTGAAAAAGTTCTTGCAGCGCATGGGCGTCAACGTGCTCCTGAACAAGATGGTGACCGACTACACCGACCACCGCGTGCAGCTCAAAGACGGCACGCAAATCCCCACCCGCACTTTCATTTGGGTGAGTGGCGTGGCGGCCGAAAGCGTCGGCAACCTCCCGGAAGCGCACATCGGACGCGGCGGACGCATCATCGTCGACAAATATAACCGCGTCGAAGGGCTCGACGGCGTCTTTGCCATCGGCGACCAATGCATCATGCCCGAAGGTGACCCCAAATGGCCGGGCGGTCACCCACAGTTGGCGCAAGTGGCCATCCAGCAGGGGCAACTCCTCGCGCGCAACCTCAAAGCTACTCTCAAAGGCAAACCGCTCAAAGGTTTCCGCTACAAGAACCTCGGCACGATGGCCACCGTAGGCCGCAACCGCGCAGTAGCCGAGTTCAGCTCGATGAAGATGGCCGGTTTCTTCGCGTGGCTCATGTGGCTCATCGTCCACCTGCGCAGCATCCTCGGCATCCGCAACAAGACGGTCGTGCTCTTCAACTGGATTTGGAATTATTTCTCCTACGCACAATCACTGCGCCTCATCGTCTACGCCCGCAAGGCGAAAGAAGTCATCGACCGACAGGCGCGTTTGGCCTCTCAACACTGGGGACGCGACCTGCAAAGTGAAGGCATCGATGCCGAAGAGCGCGCCGAAGCGGCTCAATCCTCCTCTTCTCCGTCAACGCCCGCCCCGCAAGACTGAAAACGCTGCGCGCGGCAGCGACAATCTCCACTCCCTATGGCTCAACTCTCCTCCTCCATTCCTCGCCGTGCCCTCGTGGTGCTCAGCGGCGGACAGGATTCCACCACTTGCCTCTTTTGGGCGCTCAAACACTTCGACGAAGTCCACGCGCTGGGCTTCACCTACGGGCAGAAACACACCCATGAGGTGGAAATCGCCAAGGCGATCTGCGCCGAACAACAGGTACCTTATGAAGTGATGGACGTGCCCCTCCTCGGACAACTCGGCAGTAATTCGCTCACCGATACCACCTTGGAGATGGACACCGACAAACCTGCCGGCGGGCCACCCAATACATTCGTGCCGGGTCGCAATCTCTTCTTCCTCAGCATCGCCGCCGTCTACGCTCGCGAGCGCGGCATCTTCGATCTCGTCACGGGAGTTGGCCAAACGGACTTCTCCGGCTATCCCGACTGCCGCGACAACTTCATCAAAAGCCTCAACGTCACGCTCAATCTCGCCATGGACGAGCAGTTTCGCCTACACACGCCGCTCATGTGGCTCGACAAAGCCGAAACCTGGCGCATGGCAGACCAGCTGGGCGTGCTCGACCTCATTCGCACGCGCACCCTCACTTGTTACAACGGCGTGGTGGGCGACGGCTGCGGCCACTGTCCGGCCTGCAAACTGCGCCGCGAAGGGCTCGAAACCTATTTGAAATCCAAAGTTTAATCTCCTTCTCTCTCGATTATGTCTCAACGCGAAACTGAAGGCTTGCAACATTTGGGCAGCCAAGGTACTCAATATCCCGACAACTACGCACCCGAAGTGCTCGAAACCTTCATCAATAAGCACCCCGACAACGACTATTGGGTGCGCTTCAACTGCCCGGAGTTCACCTCGCTCTGCCCCATCACCGACAACCTGACTTTTGCCGAGATTCGCATCTCCTACATCCCGGGCGAACGCATGGTGGAGAGCAAGAGTCTGAAACTCTATCTCTTCTCGTTCCGCAATCACGGTGATTTCCACGAAGATTGCGTCAATGTCATCATGAAAGACCTCGTTCGCCTCATGGAACCCAAATACATCGAGGTCACCGGTCTGTTCACTCCCCGCGGCGGCATCAGCATCTTCCCCTACGCCAACTACGGACGCCCCGGTACGAAGTTCGAAGCCCTCGCCGACGAACGTCTTCGCCGCCACGACATGTAAAAAAACGCCTCCGTCATGAACAATTTCCGCAACGTCCCTACAAAAGCTCTGGAGCTATCGCTTTCCGGCTCTTCTGATTTACTTTTTGTGATGGCCGGTTTCTTCGGCGAATACAATTTCTACGAGTATTGGTCGCTGAAGCGCCAGAATATGGAGTATACCGAGCGCGTGGCACAGTACCACAAGGAGTATGAACACGACACGCGCGAACTGCGCATGCTCGAAACCTCTGCCGCAGCGGTCGAAAAGGTGGCGCGCGTGAACTTGCTCATGAAAAACGAGAACGAAGACGTCTACGTTGTCGTCGAAGAATGACACACAACAACATTGGCGGTGTGAAGTCGTCCCCCCGTGTTCGACTTCGCACCGCCTTTTCTCGACTCCTTTCTCCATTCGTCCCCCCGGATCCCACTGCTCATGAAGCCTCTTTCTCATCTGCAATCCCTTGCTTTCACGCTCGGCGGTCTCCTTTTGCTCGCCGGTGCCCTCCTTCCCATGGTGCCCACGCTGTCGCACTACGGTCCTTATGTGTTCAGCGCCGGTGCCCTCCTCTTCGGCACCCTGCAATTGGTGCAGCGCTACGACGGACGCAGCATCACCGTGCGCCGCTTGCGCCGTCAACAGATGCTCGGCGCCCTCCTTCTCATGATTTCGGCCTGCTTGATGCTCGCCGCCGAGTCGCGCCTGCTGCCTCTCCGCGGAGGTGAATGGAAGATCACGCTGGCCGTGGCCGCTGTGCTCGAACTCTACACCGCTTTTCGCCTGCCTGCTGAATTGGAAAAGGAAGACAACAACTAACGACGCCTCCTTTTCCTCTAAGCGCCGCATTGTCCTGCTCGACAATGCAGCGCTTGCTTTTTATACGGCACCCATCCGTCGGGAGTCTCGGGCGCGGCAGCAGTTTCTCATCGTTTCGGCTCGTTCGCCCGAGGACGAGAAAGAAGGGAGCTTTCCCCCTTTTACGCTGATCGCTTTTCCCCGACTCTGCCCTCGACTTAAGGGCAAGTTGCATCTGCTCTCAACGCAAACATCCCCCGCTTTCCTTAGAAAACGAGGGATGCCTATCAAGTAGAGTGTACTCTCAGTGCTACTGACTGCTTAGAAGTTGTAGTAGAAGCCGAGGTTCACGTCCGTAGTGCTGAAGCGGTAGCCGTATTGCTCTACTTCGTTGCGCTTGCTGTAACCGAGTTCACCGAAGCTGGCCACGAAGAACCAGTTGCGGTTGAGGTCTACAGAGATACCGGGGCGTACGCCAACCGACCAACCGAACTTGCTGCCGGACTGTGCTTCAGCCGAAGCCCAGTTGAAGCCGAGTGCACCATCAAAGATGAAGCTAACAGCGCCCACATGGCAAGCCGTGTAACGGAGGTAGGGGTTGAATTCGAAAACCGACGTGTTGTTCTTGTCACCCTTGGGGTCATACAACGAGTAGTTGATCGAAGTACCGAGCGCGAAGTCCTTGTTGAGCTTGTAACCGATTTCGGGAGCGAGCGTAACTTCCGTTTTCTCGTCTTTGGTGCTCCAAAGACCGAGCTTACCACCGAGGTATACTTGTGCATCAGCTGCGAGCGTGCCGCCTACGAGGGCGAGTGCGAGTACGATTTTCTTCATTGTCGTAATCTTTTAAGTGTTTGTGGATAGAACCGCTTCAGTTTCTCCTCATCTGTCGTTAACGAGAAAAGTAAAACTTTCAATTAGCGATTCGTTTACGAGGACGAAAATAGGCAGTTTGTGGTTCGCCCGCAAAAATCGAAAGACTTTTTACGCCACAAACAAGGTTTTTTCAGACATTATGGCAACGGATCTTAGCAAATCGGCCATTTCGCACAGTCAGAAACGGCAACATCGCACACTTCAAGTCAACTTGCAGTGTGCGATGTCGCAGAGGAATAGCGCCAAGCGCGAATGCCGCAGAGGAACTTCGGCAATCAGAAGATGAACTTCACCACATCATTGAAGATGCCCAAGGCCATCAACGCCAACACGAAGTAGAAACCCACCGTGTTCACGCGTTCGATCACCTTGTCGGAGAATCTGCGGCGCGTGATCATTTCGAGCAACGTAATAAAGATGTATCCACCGTCGAGCATGGGGATGGGCAGGAAGTTCATGAAGGCCAGCATCAGCGAGATGAAGGCGGTGAGCTGCCAGAAGGCCGCCCAGTTCCACGCAGCGGGGAAAAGGCTGCCGATGGTGCCGAACGATCCCACGCTCTTCATGCCCTCCGAAGAGAAGATGTAGCGCAAATCGCTCACATAGCCCGAAAGCACCTTCCATCCGTGGGCGGCGCCGGCCGGGAAACAGCTCGCCAAATCATAATGTATCGTGTCGGCGCGGTAATCCATCAGCACATTGTGCTTAAAGACGCCGAGTTTTCCCTCGGGGGTGAGGGAGAAGCGGAGCGTGTCGGCCTCCGCTGCGCCGCGGTGCTTCACCACGAGCGTCGTGGCCAACCATTTTGGGTCGATCTTGCCCTGTGCCGCCGTGATACGGTCTTGCACCACACCGAGGTGCTCGTCGATTTGGTTCCAAGTCGTCACCGCTTTGCCATTAATGGCCACAATGCTGTCGCCGGGGCGCACTCCCGCTTTTGCCGCGGGACTGCCGGTCATGGCCGAGTCCACCACCGAAGGCACGTCAGGGCGACGAAGGGCGGTTGCTCCTTGAGCATCTTGAGCAAATCCACACGGCCGTCGACATTCACCGTGGTCGGGCGGCCATCGCGCAACACATGGATGACTTTCGCCTTACCCAGATCGCGCAACAGCTGTGCGTTGTCGAGATACGTGTAGTTTTTGTCGTCGGCACCCACAATCAAGTCACCGTCGCGGAAACCCATTTCCTTCGCCGTGGAGTTGAAGGAGTAACCGTGCTGCACGGCCGTCACCGGCGTGCGCTGTTCGCCCCACGTCAAGAGGATCATGGCATAAATAAAGAGCGCCACCAAGAAATTGACCAGCACACCGCCCACCATGACGAGCAAGCGCTGCCAAGCCGGCTTATTTTTGAAGAGTTGGTCGGCCGGCACCTCGGCTTCTTCGCGCTTCACCGCCTCGGCATCGGTGCTTTCGTCCACCATACCCGCGATATCCACATAACCGCCGAAGGGCAACCAACCGATGGCGAACTGGGTGCCGCCCCATGTGCCGAGGGGCAACGCCATGCGCTTATCGCCCTTCCAAAAATCGAAAAACAGACAAAAGCGGTGCACGCGAATGCCGAAGAGCTTCGCAAAGGAGAAATGTCCAATCTCATGAAGTACCACGAGCAGGGAGATGCTGAGCACCAATTGGAGGGCTTTGATCAAGAATGTTTCCATCTAAAAAGAACTTGCAGAGGATTATTGAATTTAATGATTGAGGTAATCGGCCACGAGTCGACGCACCTCGGCGTCGGAGGCGAGATAGTCGTCGAGCGAAGCGCGAGAACAGCGCGTGGCGTCGGCCATGGCGCGACGAATCAAGCGCGGAATGTCGAGAAAACCGATGGCGTCGCGTCGGAATGCCGCGTTGGCCACTTCATTGGCCGCGTTCACCACACAAGGTAGGTTGCCGCCCGCCGCGACGGCCTCATAGGCGATGCGCAAGCAGTCGAATTTGTCAAAATCGGGGCGCTCGAACGTGAGACGGCCGAGGGCGGCCAGATCCAAACGCTCACCGCTGAGCGACAAACGGCGCGGAAACGACAAGGCATATTGAATGGGCAGGCGCATATCGGGCACGCCGAGCTGCGCTTTCACGCCCCCGTCGGCCAGTTGCACCGCGCTGTGCACGATGCTCTCGGGATGTACCAGCACTTCGATGCGCTCCGGTTCGATGCCGAAGAGCCATTTGGCTTCGATCATCTCAAACCCCTTGTTCATCATCGTGGCACTGTCGATCGTGATCTTGGCGCCCATCTCCCAGTTGGGGTGTTTCAAGGCGCGCGCCGCAGTGACGCCGGCCAACTCTTCGATCGGCGTCGAGCGGAAGGGACCGCCCGAGGCGGTGAGGAGGATTTTGTCGATGGCATTGCCGTCTTCGCCCACCAAGCACTGGAAAATCGCGCTGTGTTCGCTGTCCACGGGCAGAATCGGCGCGCGGTGTTTCACGGCGAGTTCTGTAATGAGTTCGCCCGCCACAACGAGCGTTTCCTTGTTGGCCAGTGCGATGGTTTTGCCGGCTTCGATGGCCGCCACCGTGGGGCGGAGTCCGGCGAAACCCACCATGGCCGTCACCACCACGTCCACTTCAGGCAGTCGGGCGACGTCGCAAATGGCTTCCGCGCCCGTCCACACCTTAATGGGGAGGTCGGCCAGCGCCTCGCGCACCGTTTCGTAGCGCGACTCGTCGGCAATGACCACCGCTTCGGGGCGAAATTCGCGCGCCTGCGCAATGAGCAATTCGGCGTTGTGCCCCGCCGTGAGGGCATAGGCCTCGTATTCGCCGGCGTGTTCGCGCACCACATCGAGGGTTTGCGTACCGATTGAGCCGGTCGAACCGAGTAGGGCAATTCGTTTCATAGTCGGGGCATTCAGTCGTTGAGATCGATCAAACCTTCGGGCACGTCAAGCACCAGATAGCGCTCGCGCAGATCGTAGTCCACCACAAAGTCGTCGTGCAAGGGCAGGAGCACGTCCTCCTCCGCCTTCTACTTCGACCGTGAGGAGCGTGTTGGCCGTCGTGGTTTCGACGTGCTTCACAGTGCCGAGTTCGAGGGTCGGCACACCGTTTTCGCTCGTTTCGTCGCCACCTTCGGCCGTTTCGGCCAAAGCCTGACGATCGATAATGAGGAGGCGGAACCCCGTGAAGGCGCGGAGCGACGAAATCGTTTCTTCGTCCTCGGCCGGGCGGGCATCGAGGGGATAGTAGACCGTGTGTCCCACGAGTTCGCGCGCAGCGGTGTCGCTGTTGATGCCGTCGAGCGTAAACAAGGCCGATTCGCTCCCTTTGAAACGATAGTCTTCGAGGAAGAACGGCACATACAGCCCGTCGATTTTGAGGAACACATAGTCGGCTTCACCGCGGTCGAAGACATCGTCGGTGAAATGCACTTCGATTTCGCCGTGGATGCCGTGCGTGCGGGTGAATCGGCCGATGGAGAAAACGTCGGAGTCTAAAATCATGGAAGGAAAAAGGAGAATCCTGTTGGTTTATTCGAGGCGCGTGATGCAAGCCCCGAGTGCGTTGAGACGATCTTCGATGTGCTCGTAGCCGCGGTCAATCTGCCCCACGTTGTCGATGCGGCTCGTTCCGTCGGCACTGAGCGCGGCGATGAGCAACGCGATGCCGGCGCGAATGTCGGGGCTGGCCATGCGGCGCGCCTTCAACTGCAGATTGAAGTCGTGACCCACCACTACGGCACGATGCGGGTCGCACAAGATGATCTGCGCGCCCATGTCGATGAGTTTGTCGACGAAGAAGAGGCGGCTTTCAAACATCTTTTGGTGGAAAAGCACGCTCCCCTTGGCCTGCGTGGCCACGACAAGGAGAATCGAAAGGAGGTCGGGGGTGAGACCCGGCCAGGGCGCGTCGGCCAGCGTCATGAACGAGCCGTCGATGAACGACTCAATCTCATAATGTTGCGGGCCGGGGATGAAGAGATCGTCGTCGCGCTCCTCGACCGTCACGCCGAGTCGGCGGAAGGCGTCGGGAATGATGCCCAAGTCGCGGCGCGACACGTTTTTGATCGTGATGCCGTCGCCCACCATCGCACCGATGCCGATGAACGAGCCGATCTCGATCATATCGGGCAGGATGCGGTGCTCGGCGCCGTGGAGTTGGGGCGTGCCCACCACCGTAAGGCGGTTGGAGGCGATGCCCGAGATGTTGGCGCCCATGCGGTTGAGCAGGTGGCAGAGCTGTTGGAGGTAGGGTTCGCAGGCGGCGTTGTAGATCGTGGTCGTGCCTTCGGCCAAAAACAGCGGCCATCAAGATATTGGCCGTGCCGGTCACCGAGGCTTCGTCGAGCAACATGTAGGCGCCATGCAGTTTTTCGGCTTCGATCTCGAAGAGTTCGTTCTCGCTGTCCACGCGGAAGTGCGCACCGAGCTTTTTGCAAACCGTAGAAATGCGTGTCGAGTCGGCGACGGCCGATCTTGTCGCCGCCGGGTTTGCTGATGAGTGCGCGTCCGAAGCGGGCCACGAGCGGGCCGATGGTGAGAATCGAGCCGCGCAACGACGAACAGCGCGCCAGATACTCGTCGGTGCGCAGATAGTCCAAGTCGATGTTGTCGGCGCGGAAGGTAATATCGCCCGGCGCGTTGCGGCGCACGTACACGCCGATGTCTTGCAGCAGACGAATGAGGTTGTTCACGTCGACAATGTCGGGCACATTCGTCAGACGCACTTCTTGGTCGGTGAGCAGCGTGGCGCAAATCACTTGCAACGCTTCGTTCTTCGCGCCCTGCGGGGTGATTTCGCCCCGGAGTCGGCGATTGCCTTCGATGAGAAAAGAGGCCATGTCGTGAAAGGGTTAAGAGGGGGAGAAATCAAGAAGTCTGCAACGCGCGCAAGACCTCGGCAGTCGAGATGCGCCCTTCGGTGCAGAAATCAATGTCTTTGGCCAGTCGCTCGGCTTCGACCGCACCGCCCCGCACTTCGGCCAGATTGCGCTGCATGCGGGCGGCCAATCGGCGCAAGCCCGACGCGCGTTCTTCGGGGTCGGTCTCTTCGACGAGACGATCCATCCACGTTTGGAGCAAATGGCCGTAGTGGCGAAAGCGCAGACGATGGGCGGGATAGGGCAAACGCTCGGCGCGCTGTTCGGCCGACGCGCGCTCCACCTCCACCGGCCAGTCGATGTCGAGGGCGTAGTCGGTGAGTTGGGCGAGGTGGTGCCACAATTTTTCGTTCACCTCCTGCGAATCGGCGGGCTGGCGGCTGACAATGCGCATGGTCTCCACGATGCGCGCCGCATAGGCCGTGCGCTCGGCGCGGTCGGTGAGGGTGAGCGCGTGTTCCACCATGAGTTGCACCTCACGGCCGTAGGCTTTCATGCGCACGGGCACTTTTTGCGTGTTGTATTGCATGGGGCGGGCGGCGCTCAAAAGAGCTTTTTGGGCAGAGAGGTTTGAAATTCTTTGAGATAGAAGGGCTCAAAATAGGCCGTGTCGACAAAATCGCCGTCGAGGAAGGCGCGTTCGGCCAGCGGCGCCATGTGGCGGGCGAGCGGATGCACGTTGTCGACAAATCGCGCGTTGGGATGATCGATCACCGCCTTGCATTTTTCGGCGCCGTCGCCCATGAAATACACGGGCGAGCGGTCGAGCCACTCGCGATAGGTGTCGGCCGTGACGATATCGGCCCCCACTTCGCGCAGGGGCTTCAGCGCGCGATCGTAGACCGCGGCGTAGACTTCCATGCGGCGCGCGTCGATCATGGGCACCAAGAGGGCGTTGTCGGGCATTTCATCGTCGTACAGCAACGGCCCGACGGTGATGAGTTTGAGCGTCGGCACGGCAATGAGGGGCACATTGCGGGCATAGGCCACGCCCTTGGCCGTGGAAAGGCCGATGCGCAGGCCGGTGTAGCTGCCCGGGCCGCTCGACACCGCAACGGCATCGAGGGGAATGGCGTGACTCTCGGCGAAGCTCAGGGCTTCGTCGACGAAAGGCGCCAGGGCGGTGGCGTGAGAGGGGCCTTCGAGGGTTTGTTTTTCGAAAATCACCTGCGAATCTTCCGACACAGCGACGGAACAAACGGCGGTGGAGGTTTCTATGTGGAGAATGCAAGACATGGCAGAGGGATTTTTTCTACGTCTGAGGCTCCACCTGTGGGCACAGGCAGAGCAGAACGTGTTCTTTACAAGCTGCGAATTTAAGGCTTTTCGGCTGATACACAAAGTTTCCGTGCCGAAAAGCGCACCGCCCTCCTTATATATAGGCTCGCCGATGCACCCCCATGCGCGAAAGCATCGCCGCGCACCCCCACTTCGCCCTTCGAGCGGGCACTTTTCGCCCCGAAGGGCGCAGGGGGCGTTCCCTTCCGCCCGAGAGAGAGAAAAAAGTGGTGGACTTTGGCCGAAAAGTCCACCGTTTTCGGCCGAAAACAGTCCACTTTTTCCGCAACGTCCACGACTTTTGCACCGACCGCACCGCGTTTGGCCGCGAAAAAGCACACAGCGGAGCAAAAAAAGTGATATCGCTCCATCTCCTCTCCCTAAAATCGAGGAAAGTAGCACCCGGCGAAAGGCAAAACTGAAAAGAAAACTCCGGCAAGCATTCGAGTTTTTATTCCTTTCACGAAAGAGATTGTTCGTTTTCACGGCATCATACAGAAATAAACGCAGAAAAATGGGCGCACGTCCAAAAGTTTGTGTACCTTTGGGGTAGGTTCTTCAGCATGGCCGCGCCGCCTTGGTTGCCGCCGTGCGAATACAAAGCTCAACAACACTCAAATAATAATCCCAACATGAAACCTGCAAACGGAAAATTGGGCGTGATGATCGTCGGTCTCGGCGCAGTCAGCACGACATTCATTACCGGCGTGCTCATGGCGCGTAAAGGCTTGGCCAAGCCGGTCGGTGCAATGACACAATACGATAAAATCCGCGTGGGACGCGGTGCCGAGAAGCAATATCTGAAGTATGCCGACATCATCTCGCTGGCTTCGCTCGACGATATGGTATTCGGTGCTTGGGACGTGTACCCCGCCAACGCCTTCGAGAGCGCTGTCGACGCCGAAGTGTTGCGCGCCAAAGATATCCTCCCCGTTGAAGACGAACTGAAGGCCATTCGCCCCTTGCCCGCCGCTTTCGACAAGCGCTACGCCTCACGTTTGGAAGGCGACAACGTGAAAGACTGCGCCACCCGCTGGGATATGGTCGAAGCCCTGCGCGAAGACATCCGCCGCTTCAAGGCCGACAACGGCTGTGAGCGCGTTGTGGTGCTCTGGGCGGCTTCTACCGAAATTTATGTGCCGGTGGACGAAGCGGTGCACTATCGTTTGGCCGACCTCGAGGCGGCCATGAAGGCCAACGACACGGAGCGCATCGCGCCCTCCATGTGTTATGCCTACGCCGCCTTGGCCGAAGGCGCGCCCTTCGTGATGGGTGCCCCCAACACCACGGTGGACATCCCCGCCATGTGGGAACTGGCCGAAAAGACGAAAATGCCCATCGCCGGCAAGGACTTCAAAACCGGACAGACGCTCGTGAAGAGCGGTTTCGCCCCCATCATCGGTTCGCGCTGCTTGGGTTTGAACGGTTGGTTCTCGACCAACATCCTCGGCAACCGCGACGGCCTCGTGCTCGACGAGCCCGCCAACTTCCACACCAAGGAGGTTTCTAAACTTTCGACCCTCGAAAGCATCCTCGTGGCCGACGAACAGCCCGACCTCTACACGGACTACTACCACAAGGTGCGCATCAACTACTATCCCCCGCGCGGCGACAGCAAAGAGGGCTGGGACAACATCGACATCTTCGGATGGATGGGCTATCCCATGCAGATTAAAATCAACTTCCTCTGCCGCGACTCCATTTTGGCCGCTCCCCTCTGCTTGGACCTCGTGCTCCTCATCGACGCCGCCGCGCGCGATGGCCGCTACGGCACGCAACGCTTCTTGAGCTTCTTCCTCAAAAGCCCGCAACACGACTACACGCAAGACGAAGTGCCCGAAAACCACTTGTTCCGTCAGTACACGAACCTCAAAAACGCCATTCGCGAAATGGGCGGTTACGAGGGCGACGAAACCATCGACTAATTTCGACTCCTACCTCCACACCGAGCACTACCCTTCTCGTTCACCGCGAGAAAAGTGGCGCTCGGTGCCTGCTTTTAAGGGCGCTTGGCGAGTCACTATCAGTAAAACCGATAGCAACTATTCAATCAAACCATAGCACTTCGAAACAGAACGCACGAGAAGGCCGTACTTTGCATCGTCAAACGGACAATGACGCGACACGCTGCGCACCGCGCAACCCGTTGTTCGCACAGGCCCGCTGACGCACTGACTGTTTAATTCCTTTTTCCATCTCGACGATTCCCGCCGCCGCGGTGTGGCCCACCGGCCTGCGCACCGACCACCGGAAACACGCAACGCCGCGTGGGGCGTGCCGGGGGCGTCGATGGATTCACCAACGAAACAACTCATTATTATTATGGCACTTCTCGCAGCTCTCCAAGTTCAAAGCACTCCCAACGCAACCCTCATCATCCTGGCCTTCATCGCCTTCACCGCCGCCCTCTACTGCGTGCCCATGCTCTTCCGTTTCGTCAAGCGTCTCTCGAATCCCGCCGTGCGCCTCTCGCAACCGGCCGACGACACCGTCTACACTTGCCACGACGAAGCCTTCTTGCAAACCCGCGCCTAATCCCTTTTCTCTCTCGCAAAGCAATTTGATGAATCACTCCACGATGATGTCTTCGACATCACCCGCTGACCCCAAAGAAATACACGTTCGCCTCAAACACATCGCCAAGTTTTTCAGCACCTACGCCGCCACTTTGCTGAGCAGCGGGGCGACGACGATGCGCATTGAGCGCAAACTGCGCCAAATGGCCGAAGCCTGGCAGGTGCAGGCTGAGTTTACCATCTTGCCGACGAACGTCATTTTGAACATTTGGGATGCCTCGGGCGAACACTCCTACAGCTGCATCTCTCCGCTGCTGCACGGTGCGCTCAACTTCGACCTGATCACGCGTCTCAGCCGTCTGAGCGACGACGTCTTCACGCAGAGCCTTGCCCCTGCCGAAGCCGTTCGCCGCTTCGAGGCCATCAAGAGCATTCCGCGCTTCTCGGCTTTCGCCGTCTTGCTGCTGGCTTCGGCCGCCAATGCCTCGTTTTGCCGCCTCTTCGGGGGCGACTGGGCGGCCATCGCCATTGTGTTCGGCGCCACCTTCTGCGGTTTCTTCGTCAAACAGCGTTTGTCGAACTGGAAGGTGGATTATCGCGCCGTGACCATCATCTCGGCGCTCACCGCGGCGGTGATTTCCTGCATCGGCTACGCCGTTCCCGGCATTTCGTCGACGCCCGACATCGCCCTCGGCACGAGTGTGCTGTATTTGGTGCCCGGTGTGCCGTTTTGCAACTTCGTGAACGACCTGCTCTACGGGCACTACATCTGTGCTTTCAGCCGCTTTGTGCAGGCCATGATGATCACGGTGAGTCTTTCGATCGGACTTGTGCTGGCTTTGTTGCTGCTCAACATCCGTATGCTCTGATCGATGCGCCGACCGCGCACCGTTCTCCCTTTCTCACACAACGACAGCTCTACGCTTATGTCTATTTTTCTCGACTTGCTCAACGATGGCGCCTTCGCCGCCATTGCCGCCATCGGTTTCGCGAGCATCAGTAACCCGAAACGCAGCACCTTCTGGTCGCTCGGCCTCCTCGCGGCGTTGGGACACATCACCCGTTTCGTGCTGATGCACTACTGTGACGTGCATCTCTCCTTGGCTTCCTTCGCAGGCGGCCTGATCATCGGCACACTCTCCATCCCGATGGCCACAGTGGTCAACTCGCCGGCCGAAACCCTCTCCTTTCCCGCCCTTCTGCCCATGGTGCCCGGGAAATTTGCCTACGGCTCGATTCAAGCCCTCGTGGAGTGCATGAGCCACCGCACGGAAGAGGATTTCAACCACTACTTCTACCTGCTCAACTACAACTGGATCACCTGCGTGCTGACCATTATGCTGATGGTCGTGGGGGTGACGATTCCACTCTTCACCTTCCGCAACCACGGACTGATGATGTTGCGTAAAGTGCGCGACGAATTGAGAGCAGCCACCCACCGCAACGCGACGCAACCTTGATTTTTGCCCCCGACGCATGGAACTTAGACAACTTCGTTACTTCGTAAAAGTGGCCGAATGCCAGAGTTTTTCCGAGGCATCGCGGCAGTTGCACATCACGCAGAGCACCCTCTCGCAGCAAACGCGGCAGTTGGAGGACGAACTGGGGGTGCAACTTTTCTCGCGCGACTCGCATCACGTGGAACTCACCGACGTGGGGAGCGCTTTCCTGCCTTCTGCGCTGCGCGCCCTCGCCGAAGTGGAGGCTTGTGTGGACAGTATCAGCGAAGTGACGCACATGGTGCGCGGCACCATCAACATCGGGGCGACTTATACCTTCAGTCCGATTCTCAAAGAGGCGATTCTCTCGTTCATCAAGGCTTTTCCGCAGGTGCGCCTCAACGTGGTGAGCCAATCGATGAGCGACTTGATGGAGATGCTCATCAAACACGAATTGGACGTGGTGCTCTCTTACAAACCCTCGCAACACTACGCGCAAATTGAGTCGCACTACTTGTTTGACAACGAACTTTGCGCCGTTGTCAGCGACACGCATCCGCTGGCTGCGCAAAAATCGGTGGAACTGGCCGACTTGACGCTCCACCGCATGGCACTTCCGGCGCCGGGTCTGCAGGCGCGCAATAAATTCGACACGCTGATTCGTGGCACACAGTATGATTTCAACGTCTGTTTGGAGATTAACGACGTGAACGCCTTGATTAGTTTGGTGCGCGACAGTCGTTTGGTCACGGTGCTCTCAACGGCCACCGTTTCTCAGGTGGAAGGTGTCGCGACGGTGCCCATTGTGGGCGTGGACAGCAGCGAGATGGAGGGTTGCTACCACTTCTTGCGCGGCAGTTATCGCAAAGTGGCGACACGAGAGTTCTTGCGCATTCTCTCGGAAAGCAAGTCTTACGGCATGGCCAAGATGAATGTGGAATAAAAAGACGGGCATCCCGTCTACCCACAGCTCGGGCACGCCCCCTTTTCTCTCAACAACGAACCGGTTTCACAAGAGTGAAGCCGGTTCGTTGTGTGTTGATGCCGGTAAGCTGTGTATTGAAGCCGGAAAGTTGGAGGTTGTGGTTGTTCCGCATTGGGGCACATTTGCCGAGCATTGTTTTTGTTCGTTTCGTGCTGCGATCTATGCTTTGTAGACCTGGGTTCGGTCTAAGCAATCCCCCTTTCACGTACTATGGTCGGCGGGATCATATTTCGGGGAGATGCTTAGGCTGAACTTAGGTCTTACGTTGCTCCTGCCCGGCGCCGCCGACGGGCGTTTTCCGTGGAGCACCTTCGCCGCCAATGCCCTCGGCTGCCTGCTCATCGGCCTACTGAGCGGCGTGCTCTCGCGCATCGCTGCGCCCGACACGCTCCGCCTCTTCCTCACCGTCGGACTTTGCGGCGGCTTCACCACCTTTTCCACCTTCGTGGCCGACGGCCGCGCCCTTTGGCAACAGCAACTCACACTCACCGCCGTCGCCTACCTCTGCTCGAGCCTCGTCGTCGGTTTCGCCCTCCTTTGGTTAGGCCATCGCCTTGCGGCCTGATCGTCCATGGGCGCGCATCCGCCAAGCGCCATTTCGCCCCGGTTCCACAGCGTGGTGCACCAACTCGCTCACCGCGCTCCTCGGCATTTGCACGCGCCACCCTAACGAGCGCCACAACTTTTCTCGACGACCGCATTTCTGCTCCCTAACGGGTGGCCGTGCAAGGCACGCACCAACGCATCGTCCCTATCTCCCGTCCCTTCTTCCCCTCAACAAAGAGCGCCACGCTGCAGTTTTGCAGCGTGGCGCTTTCCCTGCACACTGATGGACAGTGCAAGAAGAGAGGGTATCTTTGGAATGGTGTCATGGTTTGACCGTCTTCTTTCCGTTCACCACATACACCCGGCCGGCAAATGTTTCCATGCTCCGCGCACGCGCTTGCCTTGCAGCGTATAGATGTGCTGCGCATCGGTACCGAAGCGCACGCTTTCTACTGCGGTGGGTTTAGCGGTGAAATAGCCCGTTTCTGGATCGGCCATCATTACATCGGTCTCGTTTTCGTCGTAGGCCACCGCGCCCTTCAACTGCCTGCAATCGGCAAACATGCCTTCCGATTTCGGGCAGAGCCAATCCGTATTGCACCAGATGGAAGTCAGCGCCGAGCAACCGGAGAACATCCAACTCATATCGAAGACGTTTTGGGTGTTGAAGTGCGACACGTCAAGAGAAGTCAAACCCGAGCAACCATCGAACATACGATACATGTTGGTGACGTTTTGGGTGTTGAAGTGCGACAAGTCCAAAGAAGTCAAACCCCTGCAATCGGAGAACATCCTACTCATATCGAAGACGTTTTGGGTATTGAAGTGCGACAAGTCAAGAAAAGTTAAACCCGAGCAACCGGAGAACATTCCTATCATGTTGATTGCGTTTTGTGTGTTGAAGTTAGACAAGTCCAAAGAAGGCAAACCAGAGCAGCCATCGAACATACGATACATGTCGGCGACGTTTTGGGTGTTGAAGTTCTTCACATCAAGAGAAGTCAAACCCGAGCAACCATCGAACATACGATACATGGAGGTGACGTTTTGGGTGTTGAAGTGCGACAAGTCCAAAGAAGTCAAACCCCTGCAATCGGAGAACATCCCTGACATGTCGGTGACGTGTTGGGTGTCGAAGTGCGACAAGTCCAGAGAAGTCAAACCTGAGCAACGATAGAACATCACACCCATGTCGGTGACGTTTTGGGTGTTGAAGCTCTTCAAGTCAAGAGAAGGCAAACCAGAGCAACCATCGAACATCGCACCCATGGAGGTGACGTTTTGGGTGTTGAAGTGCGATAAGTCCAAAGAAGTCAAACCGGAGCATCCGGAGAACATCCCCCTCATGTCGGTGACGTTTTGCGTGTTGAAGTTCTTCACATCAAGAGAAGTCAAACCAGAGCAACCATCGAACATCGCACCCATGGAGGTGACGTTTTGGGTGTTGAAGTGCGACAAGTCAAGAGAAGTCAGCGCTGAGCAACTGCAGAACATGTCGCTCATGTCTTTCACTTCCGAAGTGTTGAGGTGTTTCAGCCTTCCTATTTTCCTGAGGACTGTACATCTGTAGAACCACATGGCGGTGGTGGTGGGACGGAAATCTCGGAACGAGGCATCGAACACCACACGAGTGGTGGTACTGTCTGCCACGCTCCATGTTCCTGCCCATGCAGGGAAGGTGATGTCTCTTTCGTATTTGTCTTTTTTTGTCTCCTCGATGCCCCATGTCGTCCCGATACGGGTGGCACGCAGGGCATCGTAGTAGAAGGTGAGGGTGGTCTTGTCCGCGCTTTGCGCCACATAGGCCTTGCGGGTTTGCGCCTGCGCACGCTGCGGAGGAGCGAGCAGGAAACTAATTAGTGCGAAGAACATCGCACAACAATAACGTAAATAGTGGATCATAAGGTCGTGCTCCTCCATTTCTTTCCCCGATCGGGAGAAATCGCCTTCGGGAGCAGGGGCAAGGGGGTGAAAAGATAGAATTAAACGGAGGTATGTTTTATATTCCCAATAGAAATAGGGTTAGGCAACTTAAAAAGTTGCAGTTTTCTTTCATCAATCGAGCGGTATCACCACTAAGTTTTGGCAAATATAGAAAAACAAATTATCACGACGAAATAAAAAGACAAAAACCAAGGATTGTATGCTTTCGTAGAGTCAACCGGCAAATGCAAAATTAGACCTGAGTTCGGTCTAAGCAATCCACCTTTCACGTACTATGGTCGGCGGGATGCTTTTTAGGGGAGATGCTTAGGCTGAACTTAGGTCTGCATGTGAGGTCTACTGCGTCTAAACTTTTCGCGGATCGCAATAAACCGAAATCAGCACGCTGATCTCCTTGGGCTCCTCGTTCGTGGGCGACACCCTTGCCGCAGCCTTTTAAAGTGACGCAAACGATTGTTGTACAGCGAATTGCATACTGAACGAACAGAGGGTTGGGTAGCTTCAAGAATGTCTCGTCGCGGTCGCGTGAAGACGCGCCGCGCGCCGGAAGTAGCGCCTTTTTGTCTGTCCGGATAGGTTCGGATATGGCAACGTCGCGCCGGTTCAGTAAGTCAAAGAGCGTTTGCGCCGGATGGTCGGGGCAGCACCTCGACTTTGCGCTATATGGACGCCGCAGTGCGGCGGAATGAAGGGAAATTGTGTTTTATCAAGCGCAAAAGTAAGGATTTAGTTTCGAACTGTCGAATATTTCGCGAGAAAAATGTTTCATTTTTTGAGAATCGGGAGAGAACAAACAAAAACTTGTGGACTTTCTTTCGAAACGCCCCTTCTTTTCTCTGCTTCCTCCCCGCTTTTTTTGAAAAGACGCCCGTCCCTTCGCTCACGGTGTCACCCACTGTTTTCTCATCCGCACCGCCTTACGCGCGAACGGACACGCCCCTGCGCATCGCGCACTCAGCAAGTTCGAAATTCTTGCCTTCACCCTTCACCTTCACCCGCAAGTCGTTGATACTGTGTGCGTTGTGCGTGAAGGAAAGGCTCTTTTTTTGCCTTCACCGGTGAAGGAAAAAGGGGTGAAACCTTCACCCGCAAGTCGCTGTTTCCGAGCTGCTTACAGTCGCATGGTGAAGAGGTGAAGGCAAAAACGAAAAACAGCGGACGCGCGCGCTACGCGTGCGCGTTGGGGGCCGAAGTGGGAGACCGGTGCACTTTTGAGAAAGGGGTTCCGGTAGTTGAGGCCTCACTCCAAATGTCGGACGAACCTTATTTTTAGAGAAGAGGCTTAGACCGAACTCAGGTTTTGTAGACCACAGTCGGCGAGTTGCGTACTATTCGCCGAACGTCCTCACCCACAAAAACAAAACCTCCCCCGCGAGTTATGAAAACTCGCGGGGGAGGATATATAGGTGTGTTTTGATCGACAAACGAAGGGGATTTGATCGTTCCCTGCGCAATTACTCGATCACTTCAGGGCTTTGTGATGTTGCGGGCGCCGTCTTTTCCTTCTTATCGTTGAAGAGGAAGAAGAAAAGTACGCCGATGAGCAAGGCATAGCCGGCGAAGATGAACCAAACGCTCGACCAATCGCCCACTTGGAAGCCGTCTTTGTTCTCAGTGAAGCAGTTGACCACCGCTTGCGCGCCGAGTGTGCCGACAGAAGCGCCGATACCGTTGGTCATCAACATGAACAAACCTTGCGCACTGGAGCGAATAGAACCGTCGCATTCCTTATCTACGAACAGCGAACCCGAGACATTGAAGAAGTCGAAGGCTACACCGTAGACAATCATGGAGACAATGAGGAACACCACGCCGGGGAAGGCCGGGACACCGATGGCGAAGAAGCCGAAACGCAGCACCCAAGCGAACATGGCAATGAGCATGACGGTCTTAATGCCGAAGCGTTTCAGGAAGAAGGGGATGAGTAAAATACAGAACGTCTCACTGATCTGCGACAAAGAGATCAAAACATTGGCATGCTCCACGAACCATTGTCCCTTAAAGGCGGGGTTCGCGCCGAAACTACTGATGAAGGGATTGGCAAATCCGTTGGTAATCTGCAAACTTACGCCGAGGAACATGGAAAAGAGGAAGAACAAGGCCATGCGCTTGTGGCGGAAGAGCTTGAAGGCGTCGAGTCCCATGGTTTCGACCAGGCCTTTCGCTCGTGACCGGAGTTGACCGGGCAGGAAGGCAAGGACAATGCGTAGCCGGCCAACAACAAACTCCAAGCAGCCGAGACAAAGAACTGCACATTCGTGTGCTGCCAGCCCAAAAGATCTACAATCCACATCGAAACGATGAAGCCTATCGTGCCAAAGATGCGAATGGGCGGAAAATCTTTCACGGTGTCGAGGCCGGAACGCTCCAAGGCGTTGTACGAAACAGAGTTCGACAAGGCCAAAGTGGGCATGTAGGCCGCCACACTCAGCGTGTACCAAGGGAAAATGTCAGCAAAGGCGACTTGATCGTTCATGCCGATCCAACCGACCACGACCATAAAGACGGCCGCCACGAGATGACAGAGCGACAACATGCGCTGAGCTTGCACATAACGGTCTGCCAACATGCCGATAATGGCGGGCATAAAGATGGAAACAAGGCCTTGCACGGAATAAAACCAGCCAATGTTGGCTCCCATGCCCTTACCGGCCAAAAATCCGCCCATGGAAGTGAGGTAAGCTCCCCACACGGCGAATTCAAGAAAGTTCATCGCGATCAAACGCGACTTGATGTTTGAACTATTCATGGACTATAACGATGCGATTATTGACGGCGAATTTACGGCATTTTGCAAAGAAGACAAAGCAAATGGCCGACTTTCCGTCAATAAAAGCCCGAAAAAAGGGCGGAAATCGTCTTTCCGCCCTCGTTTATCGGGAGTTTTTTTATTCGTCTTCCCAAAGCTGCTCGTGTTTGCCGAGCGTATTGATATCTGCCTCATTGTTGATCGTCTTATCCTTTGAGGTATCGACTCTCAATTTCGGTGATCCATTCATAAGTGTACTTTCTGAATGCAAAAGCACCAACTGCAGAACAGGAGAGTTGTAAATTCGTTTCATACTGTATGCTGTATTCTTTGAAAATCAGGGGACTTTTCTTCGCAACCCCTCGGCCGTGCCCGAGATCACCTCAGTTCTTGCCGAGAAGATCTCAATCGCACTCTCCCGCTTGCCCAACCTGGGGCGAAAGCAGGGGCGGAGTCGCGTCAGAAGTAGTCAGCACTCCTTATATATAGACACGACGCATCGACGTTAGCTCTGCGAAAGAGCGCCGAAAATGCGTCGTGTCCTCGGCACTTAGGCCGAAAAAATTAGAGTTCGAGGTCGCCGTCGTGGATTTCGTGCCAAGGCAAGCCCTGCTTGTTGAGTTCTTCCATGAAAGGATCGGGATCGAACTCCTCGACGTTGTGCACGCCGGGCTTACGCCACTTGCCTTCCATGAACAAGCGCGCACCGATGCAGGCCGGCACGCCCGTTGTGTAGCTCACACCCTGCATGCCCGTTTCGTCGTAGGCGGCTTGGTGCGAACAGTTGTTGTAAACGTAGTAAGTATGCTCCTTACCGTCCTTCACACCGCGGATGCGGCAACCGATCGACGTCTCGCCTTCGTAGTTTTCGCCCAAGTCTTGGGGATTCGGCAGTACGGCTTTGAGGAATTGCAGGGGCTGAATCATGTGTCCCTCGTAGTTGATGGGCACAATCGAGTCCATACCGATGTTTTGGATCACGCGCAAGTGCGTAAGATACTCCTGTCCGAACGTCATCCAGAAGCGTGCGCGCTTGATCGTGGGGAAGTTGATCACTAAGCTCTCGATTTCCTCGTGGTGGAGCAGGTAGCTCTCGCGCGGTCCGATGTTGGGATAGGTCAAAGGTTGATGAATTTCGAGCGGTTCGGTCTCCACCCACTTGCCATTCTCCCAATACAAGCCCTTTTGCGTGATCTCTCGGATGTTGATCTCGGGGTTGAAGTTCGTGGCAAAGGCCTTTCCGTGGTCGCCCGCGTTGCAGTCGACGATATCCAAGTAGTGAATTTCGTCAAAGTGGTGCTTGGCGGCATAAGCCGTGAAGATCGACGTCACGCCGGGGTCGAATCCGCAACCGAGGATGGCGCAAAGTCCGGCTTGTTCGAAGCGTTCGCGATAAGCCCACTGCCAAGAGTATTCGAAATGGGCTTCATCCTTCGGTTCGTAGTTGGCTGTGTCGAGATAGTGGCAACCGGTTTGCAAGCAAGCCTCCATAATCGTGAGATCCTGGTAGGGCAAGGCGAGGTTCATCACCAGTTCGGGCTTGAAATCGTTGAACAGACGCACGAGCTGCTCCACATCGTCGGCATCCACCTGCGCGGTGCGAATATCATTGCGCAAGCCCATGTCGGCAATGCGCTGAGCAATCGCCTTGCACTTCGACTCTGTGCGGCTGGCGATCATAATTTCGTCGAAGACGTCACTATTTTTGGCGACTTTGACGGCGGCCACCGTGGCAACACCGCCGGCGCCGATGATGAGAACTTTTCCCATTGTGGTTGAGTATCGTAGTTGTTTGTGTGATTGCTGTTTGCGGGCAAAAATACCCTTTCCGCAAAGTTATCGGTTTTCGCGCTATTTCACAAGCCCACGGGCTTTTTTTTGCCCCTTCGGGCGAAAAAGCAGCGCGGTTTAGCACCGATTGACCTCTTCGGCGGTGATTCCGAGCGCGGCCATGAGCGAATAGCCGAGCAACTCCTGCGCAAATCCGCGTCCCGCGGTGGGTTGCATGGTGAAGAGCGTGATTTCTTTCCGGCCGGGGTCTACTCCGTCGTCGCGCTTGGGCGGTTGGGCACACAGCGTCTTGATGCGCGAGGCCAAACGAGTGCTTTCGGGCGTGAAACCGTCGAGGTCGGCCACGAGCATCACGCGCTCGGCGTCGGGCTCTTTGAGCATCTGTTCAAAGACCTCGACCAGCAGGTCGTCGTGATCCACCACCGGTTCGACCGCCAGTGCCGTCATGGCAAACTCTCCCAGCCGATCGGTGAAAGCCTTGCCGTTGAGTTCGTCGGCAAAGTGCGCGGGGGTGAAATGCTGCAAGCGCTCCTGCTCGGGACGATGCACAAGATAGACTCGGATTTCGTTGTCGCCGGGCTGTAATCCGCCGTCAAGCGCCACATAGTCGAGCCAGTCGCCGAGCGGCGCGGGCGGAATGCGTCGACCGAGCATGCGTTCGAAATTCACAATGAGGTCAAACGCCACGCGTTCCACGTAATCGGCGTCGACCAAGAGGGTATGATAGGGCATAAATCTAATTATCTAAGAGGATTTCATCGGCTTACGCCGAAATATCATTTACCGTATTCCGCCTTTCCCGCGGCCGCATCGTCATAGATGACGCGTCGCAGTTCGTCGGCGGAAACCGGCACGGGTTTCTTCGCGAGTTCCGGCACATTGTAGCTCTTCATGCGCAGCCAGTTGTGTTCCGGGTCTTCTTGCGGCAGCAAGAAAGCCTTGTGCGCCCGCCCTTCTCGATCGAAATAAGCAATGCACGGGCGCGTGAAACTGCCATCCAGTCGGCGCGAGGAGAAAACAATCCATCGGCCGTTGCTGCTCCACGTGTGGTAAGAGTCCACCTCCGGACTGTTGGCCGCCTGCAAGGGGCGAAAACTCCCGTTTGGAGGTCTTTGACCCACAGGTCGCTGCTTTTGTGCCAGATGTGAAATTGGCCGAAATCGGCGAGCGTCACCAGCAGGTAGCGCCCGTCGGGGCTGATGCGCGGCAACGTGGCGCTCTTGCCCGCGGCGCGGCAGTCGATTTCCACCTGCGGTGTGCCGAAAGTGCGGGTGCGCGCGTCGAAGGGCACCGACATCACATTGTAGCGCACCTCCTTGTAGGCACTCAGCACCGCGTCTTGGCGCGCGTCTTCGCCGTTGCGCGCCGAATCGCTCATCGTTTCGAAATTCGGGAACGGCGCGGCGCAATAATACAGTCGGCTGCCGTCGGGCGCCCACGCGGGGAAGGTTTCCATCACGCCGGGAGTGCGGCAGACATTGCTCAGTTTGTTGCGCGCCACATCATAGAACAGCAGGTCAGAATCGTAGTCGACCACCTCCAACTTCTGTTCTCCGCTGAGGAAAAAGGCTTGTCCCGTCTTGTTGCTCGAGAACACCACCCACGGCTGCTTGGGATGCCACGCGGGATAGACACTTCCGCCCAGCACGCTGTCACACTTCATGTCCATGCGGCGAATGTTTTTGCCGTCGATGAACACCGTTCCGCCGTGTTTCGAACGCACGTGGAAGAGCATGCGGCCGGTTGTGCCGTGGGCCTGCGGGGTGTGGCAGTTCACACAGTGGTTGTTCTCCTCTTCAAACTCATCGTTGTTCTCATAAATGGGGTGCTCGTCGAAATTCGTCAAATTTCTTTCGTACAGCCCCAGCTGGCGATAGAGTTCATAGGAGGGTTCGATGAGTCGATAGGTGAGATAAGGGTCGATGGGCTCCTGCGCCACCGTCCAATACCAGTCGGGGTGTCGCAGCCATTGGCCGGCGTTCATCGTATAGACCGTAACGGCCAATCGTTCGCCGCGGTGGTCGTTGAGCAAGCGGCGCCATTCGAGCGAGTCGAAGCGCAGTTTTCCGGCTTCTCCGGCCGCTGCCACGAGCGGCGTGCCGCGCTTTCCGGCCACCTGCACCACGATTTCTTCGGCCGGTTGGTTCACTTGGAAATTGAGGGGCGCAATGTTGGGCGGGATCACCACATCGCGATAGTCGGGAAAGACTGCCGCGGGCTGCGTAGTGGCTTGTGCCGTTTCGGGCACGCGCACCACCGATCGACAGCCCACCGTCATCAGGCTCAACACGGCGAACCACAGGGTCGTCGCCCACGAAAAGAGAGAAGAGTAACGCATCTTTAAGGCTTTTGGGGGATTGGTTTTCTCAGCGGGACGCTGTCAATTCACTTGGTGTTGCTCCGTCGACGTTTCTGCCGGCGTGAGGTTGCCACAATAATAATAGTACATATACGTGCCGAACCACCGTTCGCGCAGGGCTTCGGCCATGTCTCGACGCGATTGGTCGCGCTGTTCGGGCGTCATCGCGTTGCGCCCGGTCAAGAAGGGCGCGGCATCCTGCACGAAAGCCTGAAAATCACTTTGCACCAGTTCGTTCACTTCGGGGAAATAGTCCAACAAGCCCTCGCGCTTCACGGCCGCCACCATAATGGCCTGCAGCACCGTGGTGGGGAACTGCACCTTGCCCCGCAAGAGCTGAATGCGCGTCAAGAAACCATCGAGATTTTTGGCATAGAGGCAAGCCGCCACCGAGGTGATGAGCGTTGCGTCGGTGCCGGTGGGCGTGACCAGGTTGTAGCCCACCACCGTGGGTTGGCGGAAGGCCTGTTCGAACGCATCGATCTTGGGTCGCAACTGTCGGATGCGCGCCAAAGTGTGATCGCTGTCCAACAACGTCGAATCGTTGAGCATCGCCCGATAGCGCTCGGCAAAATCATGGCAGAAAGGCATGTGATCGACGAGATTGAGGTAGCGTTCGGCCAAACGCTTCTCGCCGTTGAGCAGCGCACAGAGCGCCATGCGTTTGAAGTTGTGCAGGCGGGGGCCGTGCTCCACGGTGTTGTCCATCGAGAGGCGATAGCCGTGTTGAGCAAGCCGGCATGCAGACAGAGGTCGGGCAAATAGTTGATGCCCTCGTCCTTTCCGCCGACGTTGCGCAGGGACAATTCGGGATAATCATAGGAGATGGCAAAGAGGCCGTCGAGCAAACGATCGGTCTGCTCGAGTCCCACAGCGTGCAGGGCGGCCACGGTGCGCGAGGGGCGCTTGGCCGAGCGCGCTGTCTCGATCATCGCTTCCCAATCTTCGTCGGCCAGTTGGTTTTGCAGGCGACAAGACACCCGCACATTGTCGCGCGCCGTCACGGCAAAGACGACCAGCCCCACATAGGCCACCACAGGCAGGAGCGGCAAGAGGCGACTCACCCACGAACGCGGGGCCATGGGCGCAGCAGCCTCGACATCGCGCCGACACAAGCGGCGCACCACACTCACGGCCACGGCTCCCGTCGCCGAAGCGGCGAGCAAGGCCAGCGTGCGCAGTACAAAGGTCGAGGGTTCGATGCGCAGGAAGAGATTGAAGCCGTCGGCCACGCACCAAGCGAGTAGCGCCAGCGGCAACCACCAGCCCCAGCCCTCGCCGCGACGTGCTTTCGGGAGCAAGCGCTCAATGCACCACGCCACTCCGGTGAGCACGAGCGCCAACAGCGTGCCGCCGACCCAACGGTTGAGGAAGGCCAACAAAACGTAGCGCGCCGCCCAGAGGACATAGGCGCCGGGCAAGCGCAAGACGTAGAACATCGGTTGGCGCTCGGCACAAACATAGTTTTCGTCGGCGATGTGGCGGAACACGTCGCCGTAGACCCAAGTGGAAAAGATCCACAAAAGCACAAACCCCACGGCATAGTAGAGGGCGGTTGCCCCCTTGCGACGGGGAGAAGCCACGGCATGAGCCGGTGCGGTCGGGTGAATATTTTTTTGTTTCATTTTGTAGGTTTGAATCCGCCCGCGGCGCTCTCTCCGCAAAGATAGGGCGTGCGCGTGCAAACGTATGTGGCAAATATACAATAAATGAGCGAAACGACCAATTTTCATCGGGGCGAAAATCCACCCTCGCGACAGTGCAACCGCATGCTGTGCATTTTATCCACACTCTCTCCGTTTTTTCGTCGGCCGCCGACAGCCGTCACCCAAAACCTGTGGACTTTCGCGCAAAAGGCGTGGGCTTTTGCGCGAAACCTCCCTTGTTTTTCTAAAAAGTGCGCAGCTTTTCTCGGAGAGATGCCTTGAGCGTACGAAACGTTGTGGCAATGAGCCTAAAAACCCGCTCATTTACAAAGAAATGTCCATCGCCATCCCCCGGCTCCCCCTTCGGCCGCTCGGCCTCACACAAGTTGGTAGCACAACCCATCGGCGCGCGCACTTAAACCCACGCGCAGCAACGAGCGGGAGGGAGTTTGGGCCGCGTTCGTGCCTCAACCCGCAGAAGAAAGAGCACATTTTTACATTGATAATCAAGACTTTTCCGTAAAACCCGAACCGATCGGAAAGAAAAGGGAAACCGATTTGCTGACCTGTGAGAGAGAGTGGACGAGAAGGGAGTACAAGCCCCTCATTGTCCGCCCCCTCCTTCAGATCATCTGGCGTAAAAGCGAGCGTTTCTCATTGAGCAGTTTTGCCAATCACTCGCACTGCAATCCGTGAACGGCGCAGAAGTAAACAGGCGTTATGCAGAAACAAGAAGAAAAGGTAGTATCTTTATACAAGCTCCGATTGCATAACTGGAAAATCAGCCCCAAACCGCCCAAAACTCCCGAACGACACATCGGAACGCCGTCCAAAAACACGCAGCGAGTTCATCGAAAGCAGAAAAGATTGTTCGATTTCTCTGTTTTCATTCCTTAGACTAAAACAAAAACTCTATCTTTGCAGTAGAAGCAATCAGCAAACATTCATTCACTTATGAGAAAACTATATATTTTCCTCATCGCTTTGGCGCTGGGCACGCAGGTTTCCACGGCCTCGACGGCCGCTGATGAAGGCGCGCTCACGCTGGACAGCTGCCGACAGCTGGCTTTGCGCCACAACAAGACGTTGCAGATGTCGCAACTCGGCATCGACAAGGCGCGCGAGGTGCATGCCGCGGCGCGCACCAACTATCTTCCAAAAATATCGGGCGTGGCCGCCTACGCCCACACGGGCGACGAACTCTCGCTCCTCTCCGGAGATCAGAAAAATGCCTTGGGCAGCCTCGGTTCGCAGCTGGTGGGCAATCTTTCGCCCGAGATGATGCAGCGCATCGGGCAGTTGCTCGCCGCCCACCCCGAGTTCGCGCCGCTCGTGCAGCGCGCACAACAGTCGGCCGGCGCCCTGCGTCAGGGTCTCAACGAGACGGGTAGCAAACTGGCACGCAATTTCGAAACCGACACGCGTAATGTGGCGGTCGGCGCGGTGCTCTTCACCCAACCGCTCTACATGGGCGGCAAAATCCGCGCTTACGACCGCATCACGGGCTACGCCGAAGCCTTGGCCGGCGAGAAACTGCGCGCCGACCGCCAAGAGGTGGTGCTCAGTGTGGACAAAGCCTACTGGCAGGTGGTGAGTCTGACGCACAAGGCACGATTGGCCACGGCCTACCGCGACATGCTGCAGCACTTGGACGGTGATGTGCAGAAAATGGTGAAAGGAGGGTGTCGCCACCCGCTCCAATGCACTCGCCGTGAGCGTGGAACTGAACAAAGCCGAGATGACCCTCACACGCGCCGAAGACGGTTTGACGCTCTCGCGCATGCTCTTGGCGCAACTTTGCGGGCTGCCGCTCGACAGCCCCGTGCACCTCGCCGACGAACAGCTCACCGATCTGCCCGCTTCCACCGCCGGCGTGAAGGCCGATGTGGCCACGGCCATGGGAGCGCGCCCCGAACTGCGACAACTCGACTTGGCGCAGTCAATCTACGGCGAGAAGGTGAAAATCGAGCGCGCCGCCTTCCTCCCCACCCTCGCCTTGACGGGCGGATATGGCATGACCTATCCGAGTATGTTCAACGGCTTCGAGAAAAAGCTGAAAGGCACTTGGAGTGTCGGCCTCTTGCTGAAAGTACCCATCTGGGAATGGGGCGAAGGCAAGCACAAAGTGGCGGCCGCCAAGGCCGATGCGGCGGTGGCCGGCCTGCAACTGCAAGAGGCGCGCGAGAAAATCACGTTGCAAGTGAACCAAACGGCGCTGGCCGTGAACCAAGCGGTGAAAAAACTCGGCCTCACCGAGAAAAGCCAAAGCCGTGCGGAAGAGAATCTGCGCATGGCGCGTGTGGGTTTCAAGGAGGGCGTGGTGACGACCTCCGACTTGCTGGCGGCACAAACCGCTTGGTTGGCCGCACAAAGCGACAAGATCGACGCGCAAATTGACATCATGATCACCCGCGCCATCTACGAAAAAGCCCTCGGCCGCTAACATTCATTTTGCGTTCCCGCTGTTCGCCCATCGCCCCTCGGCCTTGCGACAGCAGAACACCCATATCTCCATAAATCCTCCCCATTTGCTGTAGAACAGCAGCATCCCGAAACAATGAAGAAACAAGCTCCCAACTATATCCCCGCGATCCTGCTCATTGTGGCAGTAGTCGTCATCACCGCCATCTGCGGTTTCTATGCGCTGCGTCCCCAGCCCGAAGTGATTCAAGGCCAAACGGAAGTGACGGAATACCGCGTGTCGAGCAAAGTGCCCGGCCGCGTGAAGCGCATTCTGGTCGAAGAGGGTCAACGCGTGAAGGCCGGCGACGTGCTGGCCATTCTCGAAGCCCCCGAAGTGAACGCCAAACTCACCCAAGCCGTGGCGGCCGAAGATGCTGCCGCCGCACAGAGCCGCAAAGCCGACAAGGGCGCACGCGAAGAGCAAAAACGCGGCGCTTACGAGATGTGGCAGAAGGCCAAAGCGGGTCGCGAAGTGATGGAAAAGAGTTATGCACGCGTGAAACGCCTCTATGACGAGGGAGTGGTGACGGCGCAGAAGCTCGATGAGGCCACGGCGCAACGCGATGCTGCGATTGCGACGGAACGTGCCGCCAAATCGCAATACGACATGGCGATGAACGGTGCACAGGTGGAAGACCGCCAAGCCGCTGCCGCCCTCGCGGCACGCGCCGGCGGTGCCATCAAGGAAGTGAAGAGCTATCTGAAAGAAACGGTGCTCGTGGCCGCCCTCGACGGCGAGGTGACGGACATCTTCCCCACGGTCGGCGAATTGGTAGGCACCGGTGCGCCGATTATGAACGTGGCGATCATGGACAGCATGTGGGCCTCGTTCAATGTACGCGAAGACAAACTCGACTCGCTCCGCGTCGGTCGCGAAGTGGAGGGCTTCATCCCGGCACTCGGCGACAAGGCGGTGAAACTCCGCATCACGAACTTGAAAGACGTGGGCACTTATGCCGTTTGGCGCGCTTCGAAATCGACGGGTCAGTATGACTTTGAAGACCTTCCGCGTGAAAGCCAAGCCGGTACAGGCCGTCGAAGGACTGCGTCCCGGCATGACGGTGGTGCTGCGCTGAGGCGCGACAACAAGGGCGCGCATTAAACTCAAAGTACGCGCCCGTAGGTTTTCCTCTCACGACGACAAACGATGAAAAAAGTTTTTTTGCGCGAGTTGCGACGCATCTGCACCCGTCCGATCTACCTTTTCTGTATGATCGTGGTGCCGCTGTTTTGCACCTGGCTGCTCACTTCCCTGATGGACGAAGGTTTGCCCTCGGAAATGCCGGTGGGTATGGTCGACATGGATAACAGCGTGACCACTCGTTCGCTGGCTTCGAACCTCGATGCCTTCCAAAACACGCGCATCGTGGAGCGCTATGCTTCGCCCGCCGAGGCCACCGCAGCGATGCGACGCGGCGAAATCTATGCTTTCTACTACGTTCCCGAAGGAACGACGCGCAAACTCCTGCGCCAGGAGGCGCCGAAGGTGTCGTTCTACACGAACAACGCCTATCTGATGGCCGGTTCGCTCCTCTACAAGGACATGCGCACGATGAGTGAGCTGATGGGTGGCGCGGCCGCCCGCTCGGTGCTCTTCGCCAAAGGCGCGACCAACGGACAGGCCATGGCGTTTCTGCAACCGATTGTGATCGATGCGCATGCCATCGGCAACCCCGTACTCAATTATAATATATACCTCTCGAACGTCCTGCTGCCGGGCATGCTTTCGCTCATGATTTTCTTCATCACGGTGTTCTCCATCGGACAAGAGATCAAAGAAGGCGGCGGCCGCGCGCTCCTGATTCTCTCGAACGGCTCACCTTTCAAAGCACTGTACGCCAAACTCGCGGCCCAGTTCGTGATCTTCGCTCTCGTGGGGGTCTGCATCGGGCTGTATCTCTACGGCGTGCTGAAATTTCCTTGCCACTGCGGTATTCCGACTATGTTGATGTTGTTGGTTTTGATGGTACTGGCTTCACAAGGTTTGGGCGTATTGATGATTTCCGCCCTGCCGAATCCGCGTCTGGGACTGAGTTTCGCCTCGTTGTGGGGCGTGATCTCGTTCAGCATCTGCGGCATGTCGTTCCCGGCCATGGCCATGTATCCCGTGTTGCACGGACTGTCGTACCTCTTCCCGCTGCGCTACTATTATCTGCTCTATGTGCACTGCGCGCTCGACGGCTTCTCGCTCACCGCAGCGGCACCTTTGGTGGGTGCGCTGGTGGTGTTCGCCCTGCTGCCGCTACTCTTTGTGGGACGTTTCCGCCACATCATGGAGCGAACGGCCTATGTACCCTAAAAAGTCAGAGACATGAACAAAGCATTCAGACACGCGCTGCGTGATATATTTGGCGACGGCGCCTTGATCATCTTCATGGTCATCGTGCCGATCGTCTACCCTATTGTCTACGCCCTGATCTACAACACGGAAGCGGTGCACGAAGTGCCGGTGGTCGTGGTGGACAAAGCGGGCAATGCGACTTCGCGCGATTTTTTGAACCGCCTCGACGCCTCGCCCGACGTGCACATCGCCGCACACGCCACCTCGCTCGAAGCCGCCAAGGCGGCAGTGGCGCGCCACGAAGTCTATGGTGTGGTCTACATCCCCGAAGATTTCGCCCAGAAGTTGGCACGCATGGAGCAAACGCGCGTCAGCGTCTACTGCGACATGAGCGGTATGCTCTATTATAAGGCCATTCTCGCCTCGGCCACCGACGTTTCGTTGGAAATGAACGCGCGCATCAAGATACAACGCGCCGGCAACACAACCGACCGACAAGACGAACTCACGGCGCACCCCTTGGAATATGAGCACATCGCACTCTTCAATCCGCAAAGCGGTTTCGCCTCCTTCCTCCTTCCCGCCGTGCTGATTCTCATCATTCAGCAAACGATGATTCTCGGTGTGGGCATGGAAGCCGGCACACGCCGCGAACGCATGGAACAGACGCACCGCTTCCCCTCGGCCGACGACTTCACGCTCGATGCCCGCGCAGAACTCGCCGCATCGGAGGAGCGCCACCGCCTCACCCGCGCCGAACGCTTGCAACAATGGTTCCACCCGCGACGCACACGCTTGCGCCACGCCTCGCGACGCGCTTTACGCAACCTACTTGGGCGCGCAGCGGCGTTCTTCGTCATCTACATTCCCGTCACGGCCTACGAACTGGGCGTGGTGCCGCATTTGTTCCACTTCCCCCAAGTGGGTCATGCGCTCGACATCGCGCTTTTCACCCTTCCCTTCTTGCTGGCCTGCGTCTTCTTCGCCATCTCCATCAGTGCGATACCGAAGAGTCGCGAAAGCATTATCTTGATCGCCGTATTCACCTCCGTTCCGATGCTGTTCCTCAGCGGAGTGAGCTGGCCGGGCTCAGCCATTCCTTGGTATTGGAAGACTTTGGCCAATTTGATCCCTCGACCTTCGGCGTCAACGGTTTTGTGCGCCTCAACACGATGGGAGCTTCGCTGGCCGATGTGCAAACCGAATACTTCGCCCTGTGGATTCACGTGGTGGTCTACGGCATTTTGGCTTGGTGGGTGACGCGCAAGAACGAAGTGCGCAAGATTCAACTCCGCCACTACACGCCTTCTCCCACCGTCTGAGCAACGGGACGCCGCTGTGCCCTTCTGCACGCAGCTATTCCTCTTCGCTTCAGCAGTTCTCCTCCTCTTTCCGCAGTAGTCCCTCCGCATTTTCCCCTCCTGCGCCGCGGCGCACCGGCCGCCCCACAGCGCGCCACAACCACCGCGGACAAGTTGAACTCCTGTAGCCCTCATTCACACCAACGTCCCTACTCCCACAAACCCAAAAAGAGCGCTCTCCGCAATGGAGAGCGCTCTCTTTATATAGAAGAGGTATAGGGTCAAACCTTAAGGGGAAAAGTGGGGCGAAACACGGCACGACTTCAAGCAAAAGTAGTGCCGTGAATCGCCTTTCTGACTTTAGCGAAGCGACTTCTTACCGTCGGCGCCCACCACGATACCACGTGTGTTCTCGTTGGCGCGACGACCTTGGAGGTCGAACTGACGAACCTCAGCCTGCGTGCGGCCTTCCGCCTTCTTCACGGCAGTGAGTTTGTCGGTTTCTTCGAGCATCCAGTAAGAAGCACCGCTGTCGATGTTCCAAGGCACGAGCTTCTTTTCACGCGCCAAGTGAACGGCCTTGCGACCGCTGAAGTTCACACCCGAAAGCGACGTGCGACCGTCGGGACGCGTGATCAGCGTGAACACACCGGCATTGGCCACATCCGAAACGAGGGCAGGCGTTACGTTGTCGGCACCGAACTTGGGAAGATAAGTCTTCGTCTTTTCGTTGTAGAGGACGTATTCGCCGGGATTGCCCGCGGGAAGGAGAGCGAAGAAGAACGCATCGTCCGTTTCTTCGAGGGCAGCACCTTCGTAAGCCGTACCGCCCACGTTCGCTTTGAGGTAAAGCGCACCCTGCGTGCTGAGGTAACCCTCATTGCGCAAGCGATAGAGTTTCTTCGAGTCTACTTCAACGGTGGGCAGTTGCTCCATCTGCGCGTTGAACTGCTCATAAGCCTCAGCAGAAGGCGCCGCGTTGTAAGTGGCAGCAGCGGCATTCGCGGCAGCAGCAGCGGCAGCGGTGTACTGACCAACATACTTACCGGCAGTAATCGCGGCAACGCGGTGCGCAACCATCTTCGTGCGAAGATCGTCGGCCACCGTCCAGCTGTTATCAGCCGCATAAGTGTAGACGCTGTCCGTGATTTGCTCGATCGAATAGTTCTTGTAAACGATCGTGTAACCACCCTGTCCGGCAGTGCGGAAGGTTTCTTCTTCATAGAGGAAGCCGAGCGTGTTGTCGTTCTGCCACGTCATGGTCGAGTAAGCCGAACCGATGCGCGAAGCCTCGTGCGCACCTTCCCAGTTGTTCGAGAAGTTAGCCGGCGTATCGAAGTCCGTTGCGGCAGCGAGGGGCTTGTAGTTGATACCCACGTTCGTGCGGCCGCTGGGACCGAAGGGCACCGACTGCAAAGCGAGGTAAAGTTTCTCGCCCGTGGCGCGCTTCTGTACAGGCACAACCATCACTTCACCGTTGCAAGCGTTGCTCGAAGCCTTCTTCAAACGAGAGTAAGCCACGTTGCCCCACTTACCTTCACCGGTTTTCACATCGGTGAAACGATAGATGTTGAAGTAGCGACCGCCACCCACACGCGAGCTCACCAAAACAGAGCCGTCGGGGAGTTCTTCCGCCTTGGGTTCGTCAGCATTTTCAGGCACAGCGGGGATCGTTCCCTTGCCGAGCACATTCCAGTTCTTACCGAAGTCGTCGGAATAGAGCACCCAGTTAGCGTGCACGTTGGGCGAAGTGTTGCGGCCTACCACCACTGCATAGAGACGGTAGTGGGTACCCACCTTCACACGGTGGCTCTGTACGATGCGACCGCTACCGAAGAAGAGCGCTTCCACCTTACCGCGGGGCGACTTGTCGGCCCCGTCGAAGAGCGAGTAGATGTGGTCGGTGATATCGTCGGGCTGCGTCCACGTCGTACCGTTGTCGTGCGAATACCAGCGTGCCACAGCGATGGGCGTGTTGCGCGTAGAACCGAAGAAGCCCACTTGACCCGAAGCACTGAGCAGGATCACATCATTACTTTCGCGGTCGGCCACGATAGCCGCGTCACCGTAACCGGCATTGCGACGGTCGTTGGCGTTCACGTTGTTGTCCTTACCGATTCCCTGCGCCACGGCGTTGCCGCTTGCGTCACGAAGCACATCGGGGTTCGACCACGTGGCACCGTTATCCGTAGAGCGCGAGAGGAAGAGATCGATGCGGCCTGCGCCGATATCGCCCATTCCCGTGTGGCGCGAGTCCGTCACGGCCAATACCGTTCCGTTCTTCGCCGTCGTGATGGCAGGAATGCGGTAGGCCACCGACGTCGAGTTGTTGTACACGAACACGTTCTGCTGCGGTTCGGGTTTCGCGATCTGGCGCGTCACCGTCACGTAGAAATCCGTGAGCAAAGCCGCGTTGTTCGAACCGCTGAGGGTGAACTTCGCCGCGGGCGTGTCGTTGTCGCCCGTCCAACTCATGTGCTGCGCCGTCTCAGTCGTGGTGAAGCTCTTGTTACCGGCTGCCACCGTGAGGTGCTTGCCGGCCTCGGCGCTCTTGGCGTCGAATTCGAAGCCGCGGATCGAATAACCCGCACCGGCCGTCAGCGTGTAGTCGCTGGGCAACACCTTATTGCCCACATAGGCCCAGAGGTTATTGTCCTTCGCCAGCATGTTGTTGGCCACCGCCGTGAGGCGCACTTGGGGCGCCGTTTGCGTCGACGTCCAGGCGTTTTTGTAAGTGCTCGAACCTTGCGAAGTCATCGTACCCTTGTCGGCGCTCACCTGCACACGTTGCATGGCAAAGAGCACTTGCAGGCTGCTGCCGTGGTCCTTACCGCCCGTCCAGAAGGAGAAGCGCGCATCGCGGTTGTTCACCTTGTGCGAGGGCTGTTCCGAGGGATACATATAAACGGCAGGTTTGTCGGCACCGAGATCGGTGCTCTTTTCGAACTTCCAATCCGCGTCGTAAGTCGCGGCTTCGGCCACATCGCGGAGCGTCACGAGTGAACCACCGCCGGCCTGGCCTTCCATCGTCTTGGGCGCGGTGAGCACCTTCGACGTTCCGGTGGCCTTATTGTAAATGCGGTAGCCGGTTTCAGGCGTACCGACGAAACACCAAAGATCCTTGTCGTCGAGTTCTGTGGTGGTGCGCACGAGCTGGATCGCGCCGTCGTTTCCGGGGTTGCTGATGTGGAAACCATTGGTAGAGATTTGCAACGTGTACCAGCGAGTGCCGGCGGCAAACTGTCCGCCCTCGATCGTCGTGGTCTCAAACGGCGGTGTGAACACATCGGCCGCGAAGGCTCCGGCAGCGCTCAGCCCGAAAGCCAGCGAAAGAAGTAGAGTCTTGTTCATGGTGAGTAATGTATTAAATGTTTATTCTTTGTTCTGTGTCAAAATAGGGCAAGTTCTTCATCGCCCGAAGCGATGTGCCCGAAGCGACGTCGCGGGCGGTTTGCCCCTCCATCGAGGGAGCAAACCGCAATGCGACGCGTAAGGATCACTGTTGTACGAGCGCCAACGTATCGCTGGCGATGAGCAACTCTTCGTCCGTGGGAACGACCACCACTTTCACGCGGCTGTCGGGGGTGGAGATGATTTGTTCCTCGCCGAAGTTGGCGCGGTTCACCTCATAGTCCACCTTCACGCCGAGGAATTCGAGTCCCTTCGTGGAGTTGTAGCGGATGTCCCACTGGTGTTCGCCCACACCGGCGGTGAAGACGATGGTGTCCACGCCACCCATGGCGGCGGCATAAGCACCGATGTATTTTTTAGATGCGATAGCTGTACATCTCGAGCGCCAATTTGGCACGCTCGTTACCGCTCTGCGCGGCAATTTCCACTTCGCGCATATCGCTCGATACGCCCGAAATGCCAAGCAAGCCCGATTTCTTGTTGAGCAGCGTCTGCATTTGGTCAGGACCGAGTCCTTCGCTCTTCATGATGGCCAGCACCACCGACGCATCGACATCGCCGGTGCGCGTGCCCATCATCAGACCTTCGAGGGGCGTCAAGCCCATCGAGGTGTCGACGCACTTACCGCCGTCGACTGCCGAAACCGAAGCGCCGTTGCCGATGTGGCAAGTCACGATTTTCTGCTCTTCGGGCTTCACGCCGAGCAAGCGGCACACCCGATCCGTCACAAAACGGTGGCTCGTGCCGTGCGCACCCCAGCGACGAATGTTCTGGTGCTGATAGTACTCGTAAGGCACTGCATACATATAGGCCTTGGCGGGCATGGTTTGGTGGAACGAGGTGTCGAAGACAAACACATTGGGCATGTTGGGCACCACGGCCTTCACGGCGTTGTAACCCTTGAGGGCAGGCGGGTTGTGGAGCGGGGCGAGATCCATATAGGTCTTCCACTCTTCGAGCATGTCGTCGGTCACCAGTTGGCTCTCGGCGAAGCGTCCGCCGGCCACGATGCGGTGTCCGGCCGCAGCAATCTCGTCGATGCTGCCGATGGCGCCATATTCGGGATGGAGCAGGGTGTCAAACATTTTCTTGATGCCCTCCGTGTGCGTGGGGCAATCAAAGTCGAGGGTCACCTTTTCGCCGTTGACCGTAGTTTTGAGGAAAGCACCGGGCAATCCCACGCGTTCGATGCCGCCGGCGGCGAGCACGCTGCGATCGTCCATCTCATAGAGTTTATATTTGATGGAGCTGGAACCGCAGTTGATGACAAGTATTTTCATTGTGATGAATTACAATCTTAAAGAGGTTGAAGTGGAGAGGGTGCGTTGCGCCCGGGCTCAACGAGCTTTGGCCGCAATGGCTTGGTTGGCGGTGATGGCCACCATCGTATAGATGTCTTGCACGCAGCAGCCGCGCGAGAGGTCGTTGACCGGGCGCGCGATACCCTGCAAGATGGGGCCGATGGCTTCGGCACGTCCGAGACGTTCCACGAGTTTGTAGGCGATGTTGCCCACTTCGAGACGGGGCGCCACGAGCACATTGGCGTGTCCGGCCACCGTGCTGCCCGGCGCCTTAAATTCGCCCACCGAGGGCACGAGCGCGGCATCAGCTTGCAATTCGCCGTCGATTTTGAGTTCGGGACGCAAGCCGCGGGCAATGTTGAGCGCCTCTACCACCTTGTCCACATCTTCGTGCTTGGCCGATCCCTTCGTGGAGAAGGAGAGCATGGCCACGCGCGGTTCGATGCCGGCCACCGCCTGTGCGGTTTCGGCCGAGCAAACGGCGATTTGCGCCAGCTGATTGGCATCGGGCACGGGCGTCACCGCCACGTCACCCATCACCACCACGCCGTTCTCACCATATTCGGTGGCCTGCGTGAGGAGGAGCATGGCGCCACTCACACAAGTGATGCCGGGGGCGGTTTTGATGATTTGGAGGGCCGGGCGAAGCACATCGCCCGTGGTGTGGAGCGCACCGGCCAGTTGGCCGTCGGCATCGCCGGCTTTGATCATCAAGCAGCCGAGATAGAGCGGATTTTCCACCAGCACGCGGGCTTGTTCGATCGTCATTCCCTTCTTGGCGCGCAGCTCAGCGAGGAGTTGCGCATATTCTTCTTTCTTGGGGTGGTCGAGCGGATCGACCACCGTGGCTTTGTCCAGATTTTCGAGTCCGTGCTCTTTTGCCAATTGAGCAATTGCTGCGGGGTTCCCGATCAAGATGAGATCGGCCACACCGTCGGCCAGGATACGGTCGGCGGCCTGAATCGTGCGTTCTTCCGTGCCTTCGGGGAGAACGATACGTTGCTTGTCGGCTCGAGCGCGAGCCACCAGTTGTTCTATCAGTGCCATTTTATGTGCGTTAGTATTCGATTGGCGTCGGTGGGCTTTCTTGCTAAAAGTGCATCGGCGCAGATACGCTGCAAATGTACGAAAAAAAACGGCGCGAACGACGTTTCCCACCCATTTTTTCAAACTGCGCTTTACATACCTACCCTTTTGATAAGTTCGCTCTCTGCACCACCCCAAAACCTCCCCACTAATCCACAAAACTCCACTTCTTTCCACCCAAACCCCACTATTTTTTCGTCTTTCTCGTCCATTTTCAGCGATTTCATCGCGTTTTTTCTTTCGCCGCAGGGTGAAGGCAAAAATCTCCTCGCGCGCGCATTATGCGCACACAGCGATTTTTCGTTTTTTGCCTTCACCCCTTCACCAAACCCACCCAAACCCCTATCGCACAACACATTAAGTGTGAAGGCTTCACCCCAAAAATCCTTCACCCGCAGCCTACCGCGATTTCACTCTCGACGCCGGCGCATTTTCGGTTCCGAAAAACGCGCCCACACGCCCACAACCGGCCGACGAAAAGGTGAACATAAAACAGGGGTGAAACCTTCACCCACATCTCCCTATGCCACAATGACTTAACCCCCAAAGGTGAAGAGGTGAAGGCAAAAATCGAAAATTCCGGAATGCGCGCGCGTGCGAGAGCCGCGCGATGAAATTACGCGCTCAAAATTTGTCGTTCCTAACAATATTCATTACATTTGCCCGTAACATTACTCACACCATGTCTATTAAATCCATTCTTCACTCGTTGCTGTGCCTTCTTTTCTTCACAGCAAGCCTTTCTCTCTCGGCACGTCGACTCACGCCGGCCGAAGTTCCCGCCGCCCAAGATCGTGCTTGGCAGGCGTGGCGCGCACAAGTGGCGGCCGACCGCTCGTTCTACCTCCCGGCTTTGTCGCCGCTGGCCGGTGCCGCTCCGGGCGAAGTGCAGATTCCCGCACAATTGGAGCCCGACGCCACGATGCAATTCTTCTACGGCGCGAAAGGCGCGCGCCCCGAAGCCGGCTATCCCCCTCTTCCTCTACCTCCACGGTAGCGGCTCGCCCGACGATGAGTGGAACGGCAGCCGACAGTGGGCATTGCAATTTGCCGATGCCCCCTCGGTCTATTTCATTCCCCGCATTCCCCGCACCGGCCCGTGGTATCGCTGGTATCAAGCCTCGAAACAATGGGCATGGGAGAAGTTGCTGCAGCACGCCCTCGCTTCGCCCGACATCGATCCCTTGCGCCTCTACGTCTTCGGCATCTCCGAGGGTGGATATGGCTCGCAGCGTCTGGCCTCCTACTATGCCGACTACTGGGCGGCCGCGGGCCCGATGGCCGGTGGAGAGCCGCTGATGAACGCGCCCGTCGACAACTGCGAACACATCGGTTTTTCGCTCCTCACGGGGCAGTTCGACACCCAATTCTGCCGCGACCGCCTCACGCAAGTGGCGGCCGAAGAGTTTGCCGCCGCTCGGCGCAAGCGTCCCGGCGCCTTCCACCACCGCATTGAGCTCGTGCCGGGTGCCGGCCACGGTTTCGACTACCGCCCCACCACCCCTTGGTTGGCCGGTCATCGCCGCGTGGTGCGTCCGCGCTCGTTCTCTTGGGAAAACTTCCCGATGGGCGGCCGCTATCGCTCGGGCTTCTACAATTTGGCGGTCGATGCCCCGAAAGCCACCGACACGCCTTCGCCCCTCGGCCCCGACGGGGTGAACCACTATGACGGCACCGCACCGCGCCGTCTCTACACCATGCGCATCGAAATGAACACCATCGATCTGCGCGTCGAAGAAGTGAGCTACACCGTGACGGAACGCGGCGGCGAATGGGGCATTCCCCTTCGCTTCAAGCGCACGATGCGTCCGGCCGACAGCGGCGAGGTGCGCATCTTCCTCGATGACAAACTGGTCGACTTCAAACGCCCGGTGCGTATTCGCGTCAACGGCAAAGTGCGCTTCGAAGGGCGCGTGACGCCGAGCGAGGAAAGCATCGCGCAGGCGCTCGATCTCTTCCACGATCCGCTCCGTCTCTACCCCGCTTGCGTCAAAGTGAAATGGTGCAGCTGGGGCGGACTGACGAACATGGACAAGAAATAACGCCGCGACACCCTGCCGGCGTTCGAACGTCTCTGCCGCAATGCAACTTTCCACTCCCGTGGCGCTCCCCGCCGCGCCCTTTCAGCTCGATCCCGACCGGCATGTGCTGACCCTCGGCTCGTGCTTCGCCCAACACATCGGGCAGCACATCGCCGATGCGTTGCCGGCAGGGCATGCGCTCGTCAATCCCTTCGGCCCACTCTATGCGCCGCGCGTCATCGCCCACCATCTCGGTGTGCTGCTTGACACGCAGCCCCTGCCCGACGCCACCTATTTCGAAGGGCGCGAAGGGCTGTGGCACAACCGGTGGTTTTCCACCCACGTCTCGGCCGGCGACGCCGCGACCTGCCGCGCACACACTGCGGCCGCCTTGACGCAGGCACGCGAAAGTCTGCGCCGCGCCGATGTGTTGGTGCTGACCCTCGGCACAGATCGGCACTATCGGCTGCACGACGGCCGCCTCGTGGCCAACTGCCACAAACAGCCGTCCGCCGACTTCATCGAACAGGCCGACACGGTCGACGACCTCACGGTGCTCCTCCTCGAGGCGGTCGGCCGACTGCGCACACAACGTCCCAACCTCCACATCGTGTGGACGGTGAGTCCCTACCGCTACGCGAAATACGGCTTGCACGCTTCGCAACTTTCGAAAGCGCGCTTGTTGCTCGCGGTCGATGCCGTGTGCGCGGCCGACGAACGCTCTGTTTATTTCCCGGCCTACGAAATCGTGCTCGACGAACTGCGCGACTACCGCTTCTATGCGCGCGATTTGCTCCACCCTTCCGACACCGCCGTCGAGTTCATCGCCGAACGCTTTGCCGACTGGTGTTTCTCGCCCGCGCTGTGTCGTTTTGCTGCCGAGCGCGCTCGCTTGATGCGCGCCCGAAAATCACCGCCCTTTGCACCCCGAAAGTGACGAACATCGAGCTTTTTCGGGCAAAACTCCGAGAAGAGGTCGAACTTTTCACGGAGAAATGGGGCTTTTCGCCATTTTAATTGTATTTTCGCGGCACTCTTCGGCGCCTATTCACTCGCCGCGCCGACGCCTCAAGAGGGTCGGCGCGGCGAGTAGCCGCAAAAACTATCTGCACATGTCGTATAGCATCTCGCACATCAGCGATTTGATCTCCGCACGACGCATCGGCAACACCCACGCAGACATCGAATGCCTGCTCACCGACAGTCGTTCGCTGGTCTTCCCCGAAACCACCTTATTTTTTGCCCTCCGCACCGGCACGGGCGACGGCCATCGCTACATCGACGACCTCTACCGCCGCGGCGTCCACAACTTTGTGGTGGGCACCCTCCCCGACGACGCGCAGGCGCACTACCCCTCCGCCAATTTCCTGCTCGTGGCTTCGCCGCTGCAGGCCCTCCAGACCCTCACGGAACAGCACCGTCTGCGCTTCGACATCCCCGTGGTGGGCATCACCGGTTCGAACGGCAAAACGATCGTCAAGGAGTGGATCTATCAACTCCTTTCGCCGTCGGAAACCGTGACGCGCAGCCCGCGCTCCTACAACTCGCAAATCGGCGTGCCGCTCTCGGTTTGGCTGCTCAACGAGCACAGCCGTGTGGCCATATTCGAAGCGGGCATCAGTCGCCCGGGTGAAATGAGCGCCCTGCGCCACATCATTCGTCCCACCCTCGGCGTACTGACCAACATCGGCGCGGCGCACGAAGCAAACTTCGCCACCCCCGACGAGAAATGCTTGGAGAAACTCAAACTCTTCAAGCATACACCGGCACTGATCTACTGTGTGGACAATCTGCTCATCGACCGTTGTCTCGATGTACTCAACTATACCGGTCAGCGCATCGGCTGGTCGCGCCGTTCGCCGCAAGCCGCCTTCTATGCCGAGGTGGTGACGGCCACAGGACAGCCCGAAACCATCGGCGAGATGGCAATAACCCACAGCGGCAAGACAAAAATCCGACTGCACGACCGCGACGGACAACGCATGGTGGCCTTTGAAATCCCCTTCGACGACGAGGCCTCGATCGAAAATGCCATCCACACCGCCATCGTGGGGCTGCAACTCCAACTCACCCCGACACAAATCGGCGAGCGCATGCCGCATCTCGACCCCGTGGCGATGCGCCTCGAGGTGAAGCAAGCGTGCGCGGCTTGACGCTCATCGACGACGCCTATAACTCAGACCTCACTTCGCTCGACATTGCGCTCGACTTCTTGGCGCGCCGCAAAGAGCCGCACCATCGTTCGATTTTGGTGCTGAGCGATTTCCAACAATCGGGCATCGCCCCCGATGTGCTCTATCATCGGGTGGCCGCCCTGCTCGCACCGCGCCAAGTGGACATGCTCATCGGCGTGGGCAGCGACGTGCGGCAGTTGGACGGACTCGTGAAATCGGAAACGCATTTCTTTGACACCACCGATGCGCTGCTCGAAAGCGGACTGCTCGACACCTTGTCGCACGACGTGATTCTCCTCAAAGGGGCACGAGCGTTTGCGTTTGAGCAACTCACCGACGAACTCCTACTCAAGGTACACGAAACCACCCTCGAGGTGAACCTCGGCGCACTGGCGGACAATCTCCGATTCTACCGCTCGTTCATGCGCCCCGAGACGAAAATCACCTGTATGATCAAGGCCGGCGCCTACGGTTGCGGCAGTGTGGAAGTGGCTCGCACGCTGCAAGATCTCGGCGTGGACTACCTCGCGGTGGCCGTGGCCGACGAAGGGGGTGGAACTCCGCAAAGCCGGCATCACAGCGGGCATCCTCATCATGAACCCCGAGATGAGCGCGCTCCACACGCTCTTCAAATATCGTTTGGAACCGGAGGTCTACAACTTCCGCCTGCTCGATGCGCTCATTCGTGCGGCACGCCGCGAAGGCATCACGCAATATCCCGTACACATCAAGTTCGACACGGGCATGTGTCGCTTGGGTTTCAACCCCGATGTCGACGTGCCCGAACTCATCGATGTGCTGCGCCGCCAACAAGCCCTGCGTCCACGCTCGGTGTTCTCGCACTTTGTGGGCAGCGACTCGCCGGATTTCGACGAATTCTCCACTCGACAATTCACCATCTTCGATCGTGCCTCGCGCGAACTGCAAGCGGCGTTCCCTTATCACATTCTTCGCCACATTTGCAACTCGTCGGGCATCGAGCGCTTCCCGGAACGCCACCTCGACATGTGCCGCCTCGGTTTGGGACTCTACGGCATTGACCCGATCGACAACCGCTCGCTTGAGAATGTCGCCTCCCTGCGCACCACAATTCTCCAAATTCGCGATGTGCCCGCCGGCACTTCGGTGGGTTATAGCCGCCGTTCGGTCGTGGATCGTCCCTCACGCATCGCCGCCATTCCCATCGGTTATGCCGACGGGCTCAACCGCCGACTCGGCAACCGCCACGGTTATTGCTTGGTCAACGGCCGCCGCGCACCCTATGTGGGCAATATCTGTATGGATGTGTGCATGATCGACGTGACCGACATCCCTTGCCGCGAAGGGGACCGTGTGGAAATCTTCGGCGACGAGTTGCCGGCCGCCACACTCGCCCAACAACTCGACACCATCCCCTACGAAGTGCTCACTTCGGTGAGTCAACGTGTGAAACGCGTCTTCTTCCAATAAAGAAACGCCACAAACTTCTTCTAAACAATGACTTTCTACCTCCTTCGACAGCGCCTACAGCTGTTGTTCCTCTGCTTGCTTTTCCCAGTTGCCCTTTCGGCCGGGAACGCCTCCTCGCTCAATGTGGTGATCCTCGGCGATTCCAACACCTGGCTCGGGGGTGAATACTGCACCGGCCAACAAGGTTGGACGCGGTGGTTTGTCGATCGCTTTCGTCCCGCCACCTGTCGGAGCTACGCCCGCAGCGGTGCCACTTGGACCCACACCGCCGCCACGCGTCACGACCTGCGCGAGAACACCGAACGCCTCTCTGACAACAATGTGGTGTTCAATCAAATCGAACGCCTGATCGACGATTGCAACAAAGGCCGACAAATAGAGCCACAACTCATTATTATATCTGCCGGCACCAACGATGCGTGGTTCCCCAAGCAGCGTCCGGAGGTGCTCTCCTGCAGTGTGGCGCAAGCCTTCGAAGAGCCCGATAGCATCTTCTCGCACCGCACACCGGAAACCGTGCGCTCGCTGGCCGAAGTGGTGCGCTACGACTGCACCCTGCTCATGCGCATTTTTCCCCATGCGCAAATCGTCTTGCTCACCCCCATGCAGTCGACCGCCATCCCCGACTTGCGCCTGTTTGCCGTGGCCGAAACCATCGCCCAATGCGGCGATCAACTCAGCCTCTCGGTCGTGCGTCAAGATAAAGAAAGTTGTGTAAGTTCAGCCCGCGAACGTACGGCGCGCTGCTTCACCACCGACGGCACCCACACCAACATCGAAGGAGCGCGTCGCAACGGCTATTATCTGGCCAACCGCATCTCTTCCGTGTTGCAATGGTAAAGCGCGACAACTGCCCCTAAACGGGCAGCCGCATTTCCCCACGTTCGCCCCGCTCCGTCTGCGCTCTCACAACTTACACTTCCGCCTTTCGACGCATGGTTTTCTCCGACCTCTTCTTCCTCTTTGTCTTTCTTCCGCTCTTCGCGCTACTCTATCTCTTAGCGGCTCGTCGCGATCGCCACGATTCCCTCCTACTCGACAGTCCACAACAGGCGTATAAGAACCACGTTCTCATCATTTTCTCCCTCATCTTCTATGCTTGGGGAGAACCCGTCTATGTCTTTCTCATGCTGGGCTGCGTGGTCTTCAACTACCTCGTGGGCATCATCATCGACCGCAGTCCCATCCCCCGCTTTCCTCTTTTTCGGCCTCCTTGGCAATCTTGCCGCCATCGGTACGTTCAAGTATGCCGACTTCTTCGCGCACACCCTCAATGCGTGGGGCATTCCCGTGGCCGCTCCCGGCATAGCCCTCCCCATCGGCATCAGTTTCTACACCTTTCAGTCCATGTCCTACCTCATCGACGTGTACCGGAAGGAGGCTCCTGCGCAATATCGTTTCGGGCGTCTGCTGCTCTACGTCTCCATGTTCCCGCAGTTGGTGGCCGGCCCCATCGTGCGTTACGGCACCGTGGCCGAAGAAATCGGCAACCGCCGCATCAGCGCCAACGATTTTGCCGAAGGGGCTTACCGCTTCCTCATCGGTTTGGCCAAGAAAGTGCTCCTCGCCAACCAGTTTTCTGAAATCGTCGATCAGTTTCTTCGCGGTTCGCTCCACGACCTCACCACCACCGGCGCATGGATCGGCATTTTGGCCTTCGCCTTCCAAATCTATTTTGACTTCTCCGGCTATTCCGACATGGCCATCGGCATGGGGCGGTGCTTGGGTTTCCATTTCAACGAAAACTTCAACCACCCCTACATCAGTCGCTCCATCACCGAGTTTTGGCGCCGCTGGCACATCTCGCTCGGTAGCTTCTTCCGCGACTATGTCTACATTCCCCATGGGCGGCAACCGCCGACATCAAGCCCTCAACATCCTGTGTGTGTGGTTCTTGACGGGACTGTGGCACGGCGCGAGTTGGAACTTCGTGCTGTGGGGAGTCTATTTCGGCGTGATCGTGCTCTTGGAGAAATACACCCTCCTGCGCATCATCCATCGCGTCCCCTCTCCCTTGCTCCATGTCTACAGCCTCTTGCTCATCCTCATCGGCTGGGGCATTTTCTACTTCGACGATTTCTCGCGGCTCACCACCTTTTTCTCCATAGGTTTCGGCCACGCCGCACATTTCCACGACTTCGTCACCACGGGCGCCATCTTCGACCATTTCTGGCTCTGGATCGCCGCCCTCCTGCTCAGCACCCCCATTCGGCGCAACCTCTCTGCGCTCATCGAGCGCATCCCCCTCGCGCAACGTGTCCCGGGGCAAGTGATGAAAGTCACCTTTCACATCTCGGTGTCCGCCTTGCTGCTCGTGCTCTCCGTCGCCCTCCTCGTAGGCGCCACCAACAACGCGTTTATCTACACCCGCTTCTAATTTTCTTCGTCCGCCCGCATGAAATTCGGTCGATTCTACACCCTTTTTGTCGTCCTGCTCTTTTGCAGCCTTCGCCGTCGTGTTCAATACCTTCCCGCGCAGCGTCTATTCGCCGCTCGAGAAGCGCGAACTCGCCCAATTTCCTGCGTTCTCGTGGGATCGTCTTCAATCCGGCGCCTTCACGCGCGACGTTTCGGCCTGGTTTAGCGACAGCGAACCCTTCCGCGATCATTTCATGACCCTGAGCATGGAAATCAAACACCGGCTCGCCCTCTCCACCGGCGAGGAAAACATCACCTTCCACGCCGCCGCTCCCGAAGCCGAATCCTCCGAAATGCCCGGCGATCCCACGCCCAAGGCCGAAGCCGGCACCTCGAATCCCGACATCGAGCCCTATCAAAACCATCTCACGGCCGACGACAACGCCAAAATCTCCAACGCCGGCATCATCGTCACCGGCAGCGGGAAAACCGTCCGCGCTCTCATGGCCTTCGGCGGCAGCAGCAAAGGCTGCATCGGCTATGCCCGCGCCGCCAACCTCTACCGTTCCACCTTCCCGGGCGTGAACATCTATTGCATGCTCATCCCCACCGCCGTCGAATACTACTGCCCCGACAAAGCGCGCCGCATCTCTCGTCCGCAACACCCCAACATCCGCGCCACCTACGCCCTCCTCGATCCCGGCGTCAAGGCCGTTGATATCTATACTCCCCTCGGCCAACACGCCGCTGAGGACATCTACCTCCGCACCGACCACCACTGGGCGCCCCTCGGCGGATTCTACGCCGCCCAAGCCTTTGCCAAGGTCGCCGGCGTCCCCTTCCGCCCCCTCAGCGCCTACGATCGCAAAGTCGTTCACGGCTATGTGGGCAGCATGTATGCCTATGCCAAGGACGTTGCGCTCAAATGCACCCGAAGACTTCGTCTACCACGTGCCGCGCGACGTCACCTACACGGCCACCTACATTGACTACACGATCGACAAGAACTATCGCGTCGTCGGCGAAAGTCGTCCGCGCCGTGGCATCTATTTCCAGCATTATCGCGATGGAAGCGCCGGCGCCTACTGCACCTTCATGGGCGGCGACACCCGTTTGGCCGTCATCCGCACCTCCACGCCCGGCAACCGCCGACTCATCATCCTCAAAGACAGCTTCGGCAACACCCTTCCCGGCTACCTCTTCTACTCCTTCTCCGAGATTCACGTCATCGACTCGCGCTACTTCACCAAAAACATGAAGGCTTACGTCGCCGAAAACAAAATCACGGACATTCTCTTTGCCAACAACATCTTTAAGGCCTACTCCTCGCACATCTACGGGGCCTATCTGCGCTTCTTGAGTCAGACCGGTCATGCTGCTCCGACACCGGCCGCCTCCACAGCGGGACGCGTCGGCAAAACCTCCCACACCACGGGCACAACGCACACCGCCGCACCGAAGCAGACGGCCACTCCCCACACCACGGGAAGCGAAAGCACCAAAAACTCCGCCACCCCGAACGAAGGCGCGAAAACCACCGCCGCACCGACCGGCACTTCACACCATTCCTCCTCGTCGAGCGACCACAAACCGGCCACGCCCGTGCAGAGTGCGCCGGCCGAAAAGAAAACCGAAGACTGAAGAAACGGACGAAAACACGAGCACGACTGCCCGCATCGCTCGCTTCTTCGCTCACCGATAGAAAGCCGTCCGGCGAATCGCAGTGGATTCGCCGGACGGCGCTTTTGTTTGGTTCATCCGACATTTGGAGTGAGGCATCAACTACCGGAAAACCTTTTGCAAAAATGCACCGGCCTCCCTCCTCAGCCCCCAACACGCACGCGTAGCGCGCGCGTCCGCTGTTTTTCGTTTTTTACCTTCACCTCTTCACCATACGACTGTAAGAATCTATGAAACAGCAACTTGCGTGTGAAGGTCTCACCCCTGTTTCCTTCACCGGTGAAGGCAAAAAAAGAGCCTTTCCTTCACACACAATGCGCACTGTATCAACAACTTCCGGGTGAAGGTGAAGGGTGAAGGCAAGAATTTCGAACTCGCTGAGTGCGCGATGCGCGGGGGCGTGTCCGTTCACGCGTACGGATGTGCGGATGAGGAAACAGTGGGGGGCATGGTGGGCGAAGGAACGGGCGTCTTTTCAAAAAAAGCGGGGAGGAAGAAGAGAAAAGAAGGGGCGTTTCGTAAGAAAGTCCACAACTTTTCATTCGTCCTCTCCCGATTCTC
>BNJS01001710.1_pt1:7500-92628 | contig 92628 bp, 162 predicted proteins | sample 8540461 | NCBI WGS metagenome assembly BNJS01 (sample SAMD00202454, study PRJDB9452) | human saliva metagenome | isolation source: human saliva | place: Japan | reverse complement strand
TCATTGCTAAACTTTTGAGCCTAAGGTCTCAAAGTTTCCAGTAATAAGTCGGAGCGACTTCTATTACTACTACTATGAAAAGTCATTACTTGTTTTATGGAAGGGAATAACGGTTTGATGGAGAGTGCGTGAAAGCGTAAATGATTCTGTTGACAGATAGTTGATTTAGAATTACAATCAAGTTAGTTAATTAACTAATTTGATTATGAAAGGGAGATGGCATATGTTTAATATAAAATGGAATGGTAATCAAGTAATAAAAAGAAACAACATCAGGATTGTTTAAAAATAGAAATTGGGTACAATGAGCAAGTAATGAAAAGAACAAGAAAAATTAAAAGTTATGAATGCGCATACAGGTGGAGGGACTTCTTCATCTACACCATCTTCTTCAGAACCAAGTATTGTGATGTTTTAATTTTGTTACTATTTTAACAGTACATTTAAGCTGTAACATAGATTACCGAAGCTATGTTACAGCTTTTTATGTTTATGAAATGTGGAGGGTTTTTATGAATTGTTATATTGACAAAAGGTGGTAACTAGAATATCCAATTATGGCTATAATGAAATACTTACATATATTTAATTGATGAGAAAAGCAGATAATATACAAAGTAAAAAGCATATTACAAGAACTATCGAAAAATATAAAGATTTTTAAGTTCATTAGCTATTGCTAGTATAGATACTTACGATGCACTAAATAATATTAATATATTAGGAAATAATAAAGTTGAATCATTATAGATAATGGGAAAAATATTATTCATAGAGTGGCATGTTTAGATAAGAAAATGGATATTATGGAATCTGATTCGTGTGATTTTTCTTGGTGTTATGGTTTGGTTGGGATAAGCATATATGAAAGATTTAGAAGAAGCTAAAAGATTTACTTTAAGGAAATGCAACATTATATGACTAATTCGCTTGCCAAGTTGATAACTATGGATTTTCTACCTATAAATAATCATCAAGTTTGTTTGTGCCATGGCATAGCAGGGCTTATATATTATCTCTGGCGTGAGGGTTATTTAGAGGTAGTCATAATATTTTTAAGAATATTGAATCGATATTATGAGCGCTATTTATCGAACCAAACCAAGATTTTCGAATTCTAGAGGGTATGGTGGTATGTTATTGGTTATGTTAGCATTACACATGAATAAACAATTCAAAGGGGATATTCTATTAGGATATAGTTAGAGATTAATATGAAAAAGTTTAATGAAATATATAAAAAGAGAATGGAAAAAGAATAGTTATGTGTTATTGACAATTATTGTAGGGCAAGCTTGTTTAGTATTGTGGGGAGTTAGTATAGCTAATTTAGTGACGGCTTTAGCCAAGTTGGAAATTGAAACAGCAAAGTTATTAAGTGTTCAATTGCTTGTTATCTTCATGGTATGGATGTTTCAACTATTTTTTTGAGAGAAAATTACTAACAGATGCAGTTCAAAAGTATGGATTGCAGAATACGAGAGGATATTGCGCAAGAATTAGTGACAACAGATTACCTTTCTTTTAATGAAAATGAACAGGGTGTTTATTTGTCTTGGTTGACGAATGACATCATGACGATTAATCAACACGGTTTTAACAACTTAGAGATGATGATTAATCAGGCTGTGGGGATTGCTTTGAGTGTATCGGCTATAGTTTATTTTCATTATTCAATTATTGTCGTAATAGTGTTATTATTTATAGCTAATGGTGTTAGTTCCAAAAAATTTAGCACCAAAAATGACAAGTAGTATGGAAATTATGACCAAAGTCAGTGATGAGGTGATCGAGTACTTTTACAGATGTACTGCATGGATTTAATGATTTATCAAGTATGAATTTAGGAGATTATTTTAAGGATAAAATCTTATTTGGATCGTACAGATTAAAAAAAGTAAAGGTACAATACGCTGTTGATTCTGGGAAAATGATATCTGCCACAAAATGGATTAAGTTTATTTAGTCAAATTATCTTATTGGTATTTTACAGGGTATTTATATGTAGAAGGGTATGTCCCTATAGGAGCTATAGGTGGAGTGCAGTTTTTCGCTGCAACAATTTTTCTCGAGACTAACAGGGTTTAATGCTAATTATGCGGAACTGAAAACCGTTCAACCTGTGTTTGAGAAATATAGTAAGAAATTAAAAAAAGTAATTGTGAAAGAAATGATGGGAAAAGTCGTCAATGAGCTAACAAATAGTATCCGGTTGCAAAATATTCATTTTAGTTATCCTAATACTGAACGTGTTGTTTTAGAAAAATATGAACATGGAAATTAAAAAGGGAGATAAGGTAGTGATTACTGCTGAATCAGGGAAAAGGGAAATCAACACTGTTAAATATTATGAATCGTCGTCTAGAACCAACTAAAGGTAATATCTACTGGGATAATATTTCTTATAAAGACTTAGACATTACTAGTTTACATAATTCTATAATCTACATTGATCAAAAATCCACATTTATTTAATGCAACGATACGTGAAAATATTATTTTAAATGAATCGATAGAGGAAGGTAGATTAGAAAAATATTTTAAAAACAGGTTGGTCTTAGCGACTGGATTGATTCTTTGGAACTAGGGTTAGAAACAATTATTGATTATCAAGCAAAAAAATATTTCTGGCGGACAGAAACAAAAAATAATATTAGCAAGAGGTTTGTTGAGAAATAAAAAGTCGTGTTATTAGATGAAATTACTTCATCGCTAGATAATCAATCTGCACTAGAAATAGAAAAAAATTGTTGTTCGATAATGACACGCTTACTGTAGTAATGGTAACTCATCATCTGTCAGAGTATGTGATTCAAAGATTAACTAAACAATATGTTTTGTAACTGAATAACTTTTCTTTTATTACGAAATATTACACTGAGACTTAATGTGTAGAACAAATAGTGGAGTATTTCATATCAAGACATGTTTTTCTGTAGTGACCCCAAAAAGTTTAAACTTTTTGGGGTCACTTCATTTTGCGTAAATGACTTTGTCTTATAGTAGCAAAGGGACGGCAGCAAACCTTTCGGTTTCATTGCTACTGCTACTATGAAAAGTCATTGTTCATTGTCAAAATGTGTTTTCGTGTAGAAATTTTTACTGAGAAATTTTTCTAATCGTATTGTTTTTGTTTTTAATTAAACTATAATCTGAATTAGAAGTAGTTTAATCTTCTAGATTTTTAATGTGAAGGAGGAACATGATGTTTTTAAATAGAGTAATGTATGTATTTTAGATATTTATGGAGGAAATTATAATGTATCGTTATATTCGTAAAAAGTATGAAACCATTTATTGCCTTTTTCTTTTCGTTAGTATGATTGGGGCAGTATCTGTTGTTTTATGGCTTATATTATTAATTTATTAGTGGAAACTATCACAGAAGGTAAAATTTCGAAAAATTTTATATGGATTGCAGTTTTATCCTTTGTTTATGTATTGATTGATTCATATTTAGATTATGCAGTAGATGTTGTAAATGAAAGACTTACGCAGGAATTAATGTATCACATTCGAGAAGATTTACTCGAATCAATTGAAAGTCAATCCATTGTTGAGTTTGAAAAATTAGGTAGAGATTACTACTTAAATATGTACACAAAAGATTTAGAAACTATTGAAAGTGATTATATTAAAGAATTGTTAAGTATGTACAATGATGTATGGGTATTTATTTTAGGATTCGTATCTGCCATAGTCATTAGTCCTTTGTTTGCTATTTTAATGATTGGATTAAGTTCGTTACCATTTGCGTTGCTATATTTTTCAAGGAAAAATTTTAGGAAATGCAAAATTAAATTTATCTCAAATCAATGAAAAGTATTTATCGTTATTAACAGAGATATTCGATTCTTTTTACAACTTTAAAAAGTATATGATGTTTTTTTCCGTTATTTAATAAACGTTTAAGAAGTAAAAGTCGTGATTTAGTAGAAGCAAAGGTATACGTAACTCATACTAATAAATTTGTTTATGCAATTTCTTATGGATTGAGAATGTTTGTAAATGTATTCTCTTGGGTATTAGGAGGCTATTTTGTATTAAACCATTCGGTTACTTTAGCAGTATTTTTACAATTAAACAATTAACACAATATGTAGCATATCCTATTCAAAGGATTTGGAGCGAGTTATACGGAAGTAGTCGCTGCTAAAAGTGTGAAAAAGATAAAGTGTTTGAAATCATTGATCAAAAGAAAAGTTAACGTCGTAAAAAGAAGAATCTAATATCCAGAAAAATTATTTTTGAAGATTTTTCGGTAAATTTTGATGAAAAACTAATATTTCAACATTTGAATCTTCAATTAGAAAAAGGGAAGAAGTATCTTTTGATTGGTGAAAGTGGTAGTGGAAAAATCAACCTTTTTAAAAATCGCTGATTGGTTCCAATTCCTGTTGAAAATCATTCATTGAAATTTCAATTAGAAAATGGAAATTGTTGGATAGTTCTGAATTAGAAAAAATTTCTCATCAAATTTCTTATATTGGACAAGAAACTTCACTCTTTCAATTATCATTAAAAGAGAATATTAGCTTACAAAAATTCAATTACTGATTCTGCAGTTTCAAGCGTTATGTAAGCAAGTTGGATTAGAAAAAAATGGGCGGATCAGTCAACGGAGTTTGATAGTATTCTTTTCGACTGCATCTGGTGGTGAAAGAGAAGAATTGATTTGGCGAGATTATTATTCTTTGATAGAGAAATTTTATTATTTGATGAACCGACTGCTGGGTTGGATTCTCAGAAATCGCTTGAAAGTAGAAGAAGTAGTGAAACAGTTAGAAAAATAAATTAATCGTTTATAGTACACACCAATATGATGAAGAATTTATGCAACAATTTGATTATTGTTTAGAAATACAAGATGGAAGCATTAGTGATGAGGGAGATAAAATGCGTAAAATGACTTTGTCTATAGTAGTAGAAGAGGATGTAGGAGTGATAGAAGTCGAAAGTGACTTCTATTACTCCTGTTTCTATGAAAAGTCATATTCTTTTAGAATACTATTTACTAAAAACACTACTTTGGGATATAGTGAACAATAATACTGAGGGAGAAATGAAATATGCTGAGTTTATTAAAATTATTCCAATCAATTCCAAAGAAAATTCTCTTTTTGCTCATTGTTATTGGGATGAGTATTACGGCATTAGATGGGATTGTAATTCCTTATTTTATTTCCAATTTAATCAAGTGGAACTTCTAAAAATGTTTCGGATTTAGTGATTATTTCGATTGTTGGGATATTAGGGTATGGTTTTGTTCGTTTTGGAGTGTTTATTTGGGATGAATTTCAACAACGACTATTAAAATTATTGTCGATTCAAACGAAAGAAAAACTGATTACGAATTATTATGCAGGTGACTTTGAACAAAGTGAAGTGGAATCCATTTTATTAACGGAATGGAATGTGATTCAACAACAAGGAATTGTTTCGTTTATTAGTTTTTGTCTATTGTCTGACTTTTTCGTTTGTTACCTTTATTTATATTGCTATTTTTAGATTTGAAAAATGACAATTATTTTCTTAGCTTTTTGCGATTTTACCTTTGCTAATTCCGCATTTGTTTACGAAGAAGATTAAAGTTAAGGCACAAGAGTGGTCACAGAATAATCAACAATACATTGCACGGCAACATGAGTTTATTGATTATAAACGTGTGATTAAAAATTTTCGAGTAGAATCGATTGCTATTTCGAATTTGGGTAGTAAAAATTCGTGCTACTGAAGAAGATTATTATCAGATGAATCATTTACGTTTTTCTTTTCAAAAATATTAGCGAATTTAGTATCCGGAATTAGTTCTTTTCTTCCTTTAGCAATTGGTGTTTATTTTTTTCTATTCAGGGTGATTTGAAATTATCTGTTGTCATGGCAATTTATTTAGCAAGTGATCGTATTATTAGTCCATTATTAAATGCGATGGATTTTTATCAAAAAAATGAATACAACGATTCCAATGGTTCAACGAATGAATAAATATTTGGAATTTGAACCGATGAAGGAAGAAGAAGTACTTGTCACAGAAGTTTTTTTCCTATTCAATTAACGAATATTCATTTGACAGTAAAAAGAACATACGATTTTAAAGTGAGTTACACTTTATGATGAATAAAGGAGAACGGATTTTATTGATGGGGCCTTCAGGAAGTGGGAAAACAACTTTATTAGATTGTATTTATGGAGATATCCATCCACAATCTGGGTCAAATAAGCTTTTGCAGGAGTTAGGCATCTGAGACGAATAATGCGTTTTCAAAAAGCTAAGATTGGCTATTTTATGCAAGAATCTACTGTTTTCATGAATTCATTAGCGTTTAATCTAACTCTTGGTGAAGAGTATTCTGTAGAACAGATGGAAAATGTTTCTAAAAGAAGTGCATTTGTCTTATTTATTGGAACGATATGATTTAATGGATGAAACTGTAAACTTAGTTGGACAATTTATCTGGAGGAGAAAAAGCCCGATTATGTTTAGCTCGATTATTGCTTCGTTCTTATGAAGTATTATTAATCGATGAATTTTCTTCTGCAGTTGATGAAGAAACCACTACTTTTTATTCGAGAACTATTAAAAAGACAGACAAATTAGTTTCATTGAAATTTCCATCGTATACCGAAACATCCAGAGGACTATCACAAAGATTTATGTGTTGGAAGATGGAAAGTTAAAAAGTAACTGAAAAATTTTAAATGGAATGAAAAAGTATATTTATTGAAAAAGGACACTTTATGTGTCTTTTTGTTAAGAACATTAGATTTTTCAAAACTTTTCAAACAAAAATAATTGAATTATAAAAGCTAAAAATAGTATGATAGTTAAAACATTCTTTATTAAAAAGTGAAGAGTATTTTCAGGAGGAAGTACATGAATCAATATACGAAATATATTTTTAGAAAACGGATTTTCTACATGATTGTTACATTGTTTTTAATTGCGACAATCACGTTTTTCTTAATGAAATTATTACCGGGTTCGCCATATGCGAATGAAGAAAATTTAACAGATGCTCAATTACAAATTATGAATGCAAAATATGGGTTGGATAAACCTGTTTGGATGCAATATTTCATTTATCTAGGGTGGTTTAGTTCGATTAGATTTAGGAATGTCTTTCCAATATAATTCAACGGTCTTAAATTTATTATCTAGCCGTGTAGCCCATCGTTCCAAATTGAGTCTACAAGCATTAATTTTCGGTATGGGAATGGGACATTGCTTGGATTAGTGGCAGCGATGAAAACAAAAATACGATTGTGGATACTGGAGCAACTTTCTTTGCGATTATTGGACGTTCAGTACCAAGTTTTTGTATTTGCAGTTGTTTTACAATTAGTATTCGGCGTTATTTTTCCGATATTTACCAATTGCATTATGGAATCAAGGGTTTATTTCTTCGATTTCTACCTACTTTAGCATTATCCATTTCTCCAGTAGCGGATTCTGCTCGTTTTATTCTGTACGGAAATGGTTGAAGTGTTACAGTCTGATTATATGGAATTAGCACGTGCCAAAAGGTTTGAGCCGTATGGAAGTGGTCATGAAACATGGGTACGTAATGCATTGATTCCTTTAGTGACCATTGCTGGTCCAATGTTAGTTGGTTTTAATGACAGGTTCAATGGTCATTGAAAATATTTTTGCCATTCCTGGTATCGGGGAGCAATTTGTTAAATCCATTTTAACAAATGATTATCCAACGATTATGGGTGTGACAATGATGTATTCATTTTTACTAGTTGTGACAATTTTAATTGTGGATTTACTATATGGATTTATTGATCCTAAATTCTGTTTAACACAAGGAGGAGAAGCTTTTCATAATGACAGAAAAAGTAGCATTTAAACGTGTAGCATCATCTTTTGAACAAGTGGAAAATATTTCACTTCCTCCTCAAAGTTTTTACAAGATGCTTGGAGACGATTGATAAAGGGAGCTAGTTGTATCGTTAGGAATTGTAGTTCTCTTTTATCATTCTTGCTTTATTAGCTCCTTTTATTAGTCCGCATGATCCATTGGAACAAAATGTTCAATTTGCGAATTTACCAGCTAAAATTCCTGGTATTTTTAAAGGGATGAGAGCGGGAGTAGATGCATATGCTCAAGCAGGAGTTCCTGAAGGACTTATTACTGTTTAGGAACAGATGGTTTGGGAAGAGATTTATTATCTCGAATTTTTATATGGAACAAGATTATCATTATTAATTGCCTTTTGCTGCAGCAATGTTTGATTTAACAGTAGGGGTATTATACGGGCTTGATTTCTGGTTGGTTTGGTGGTCGTGTAGACACAGTGATGCAACGTATTTTAGAAATTATGACGGCTATTCCAAACTTAGTTATCTTTAGTGTTAATGTTGTTATTTTTACAACCAGGTGTCGGTATGATTATTTTAGCCATTGGGGTTACAAGTTGGTTAACAATGGCCCGTGTTGTTCGTGCGCAAACATTAAAATTAAAAATTTAGAATATGTATTGGCAGTCTAAATCATTAGGACAAAGTTTTTGGAAAAATTGCATTGAAACACCTATTTACCAAATATTGCTGGAATTATTATTATTCAAACGATGTTTTCAATTCCTTCAGCGATTTTCTTTGAAGCATTTTTAAGTTTCTTAGGAATTGGGGTTCCAGTACCAAATGCTTCATTAGGTTCGCTCATTAATGATGGGCTATAAAACATTTAGATTTTTACCACATTTAATGTGGTTCCCAGCAATTGTATTATGTATTTTAATGATTAGTTTTAATTTATTAGCAGATGGATTAAGAGATGCCTTTGATCCAAAAAAATGAAAGAATAGGAGAAATGTATGAGTGAAACAATTTTAAGTGTAAAAAAATTTACAAGTATCCTTTCAAACATTTGATGGAAAAAGTTCAAGCAGTTCGGGGATAGATTTTGACTTGAAAAAAGGAGAAACTTTAGCGATTGTTGGTGAGTCTGGTTCAGGTAAATCTGTTACGACTAGATCCATTATGCAATTATTATCTGCCAATGCTGTCATTGAAAATGGAGAAATTATTTTCGAACAAGAAAATATTTTAGAAAAATCAGAATCTGAAATGCAACAAATTCGTGGGAAGAAAATTGCGATGATTTTCCAAGATCCAATGACGTCATTAGATCCAACGATGAAAGTTGGCATGCAAGTGGCGGAATCGATGATCAAGCATTTAAAATTATCGAAAAAGAAGCCTTGCAACAAAAGCCGTTCAATTATTAGAACAAGTCGGAATTCCAAATGCAGAAAAAAAGAGTGAATGATTATCCGCATCAATTTTCTGGTGGACAAAGACAAAAGAATCGTTATTGCGATTGCATTAGCATGTAATCCAGATATTTTAATTGCGGACGAACCAACGACTGCATTGGATGTAACAATTCAAGCACAAATTTTAGAATTATTAAAAGAAATTCAACAAAAGAATGGCACTTCTATTATTTTTATTACGCATGATTTAGGGGTTGTAGCGAATGTTGCGGATAGAGTGGCTGTGATGTATGCTGGGAAGATTGTAGAATATGGACTAGTCGATGAAATTTTTCTATAATCCACAGACATCCATATACTTGGGGATTGTTATGCTCGATGCCTTCTTTAGACGAGGAGGGATCCTATATACGATTCCTGGAACACCACAGATTTATTAAATCCTCCAAAAGGAGATGCATTTGCTCTAAGAAGCGACTATGCATTAGATATTGATTTTGAAGAAATGCCACCAATGTTTGCTGTATCGAGTACACATGCTGCAGCGACATGGTTATTAGATGAACGTGCTCCAAAAAGTAGAGCCACCGGAAGAAATTCAAAAAACGTTGGGCACAATTTGAAAGTAGGAGAGTGACAAATGAGTAAACGTAAAATTAGTCGAAGTTAAAGGCTTAAAGTGTTACTTTGGTTCTTCTTCGAAACAAGTTGTAAAAGCAGTCGATGATATTAGTTTTTGAAAATTTTTGAAGGCGAGACTTTCGGTCTTGTTGGAGAATCCGGTTCAGGAAAGTCTACGACAGGTCGTTCGATTTTGCGATTGAATGATGCAACAGACGGTCAAATTTTTATTTGATGGAAAAGAAATTCCAACAAAAGACAAAAAGACTTAAAAGATTTTAGAAAAACAAGCTCAAATGATTTTCCAAGATCCGTATGCTTCTTTAAATGGAAGAATGAAAGTTAGAGATATTATTGCTGAAGGAATGGATATCCATGGTATCGTTAAAAACTCGTGCAGAAAGAGATGCAAAAAGTAAACGAGTTGTTGAAAATGGTAGGATTGAATCCAGAACATGCCAATCGTTACCCACATGAGTTTTCTGGTGGACAACGTCAAAGAATCGGGATTGCAAGAGCTTTAGCCGTAAAATCCTCGTTTTATTGTCTGTGATGAGCCGATTTCAGCATTAGATGTATCGATTCAAGCTCAAATCGTTAATTTATTAAAACAATTGCAAAAAGAGCAACAATTAACGTATTTATTTATTGCGCATGATTTATCGATGGTAAAATATATTAGTGATCGAATTGCAGTGATGTATCAAGGGAAAAATCGTAGAATTAGGAACTGCTGATGCTGTTTATCATCAACCATTCCATCCGTATACGAAGAGTCTATTATCAGCAATTCCTTTACCAGATCCTCAATATGAAAGAAATCGTAAAAGAGTGATTTATCAGCCAACCGTTCAAAATGAACCAGAAGAAATGTTTGAAATTACTCCAGGACATTTTGTACTAACTACAAAAAGAACAAGCTGAAATTTGGAAAAATAGTTTATCATAGATTTATAGAAAAATTAAAGTGCTTTCAAAAAGAAATGATAGACAATAAAGTCAAATTTGAGTAAAATAGTGTATAACCGATTAGGAGTGTAGGGAGATATCGCTTAGACAAGGAGGATAACAAATGTCAGAGCAAGAAGTATTAGAAAAAGTAATTCAGTTAATCTCAGAACGTTTTAGTGTCGATGTATTAAAAATTACAAAAGATACAACATTCCAAGAAGACTTAGGTGCTGATTCATTAGATGTTGTTGAATTAGTCATGGAATTAGAAGATGCATTCGGAATTCAGATTTCTGATGAAGATGCGGAACAAATTGTTACAATTGGAGATGCTGTGAACTATATTGTTAGTCAACAAGCGTATTAGCAGCTGATGAAAAAGATTCTTTGTAACAGCAGAGGACGCAAGCAACCTCGCAAAAGCGAGTTTCATTGCTAAAATTCGAGCCTAAGGTCTTGAATTTTCCTGTCATAAAAGCCGGTGTGATGGCTTTTATGACTCATGCTATAGAGAAAAGTCTTTTCTTATTGGATAGGTGTTTATGAGAGTACGAAAAGTAACTTTTCTATAATACAAAAGGACGCAAGCAGTTTTGCAAAAAGCGAGTTTCCTGTCATGCTATAAAGTGAAAAGTTTTTGTTGTTTAAAAATTAAAAATGAGTAGAAGAGTCAATAAAGTGTATCATAATTTTTGTAAAATTTATCGTTATAAAAATTATCTATAACTATAAAAGGTTATAATCATAATATATAGATATGTCCCCAATATTATGATGAAACATCTATTAGAAATTGCAATAAATATTGAAATGAGTTCTAAACTTAGCTACTATCTCGGACATTCATTAGTTTTTAACATAGGAGGGATAATATGAATAACAAGAAATTATATACAGGATTTCTTAGCGTTACTGCTGCGTTAGCTTTAGCGGCATGTGGTAACAAACAACAATCTTCTTCATCAGTACAGGCACCTGTTGAAGATGGATTTAAAACAGAGGTGGTAAATGATGGTACGCAATTAGTGGTGGGAACACTAAATATGGCACAAGTATCTAAACTCACCATTTAAAGGATTATTTAACCCTATTTCTATATATCGACTCTGGTGATGGTCGATATTGTTAACTTGGCTTACTCAAATCTTATTTGGATATGATGGAACCAAAAAAATTGATAATAGCAAAGGGATGGCTGAGTACAAGTTAGACCGTGAAAATAAAACATCTTACAATCCATTTGAAAAAGGGAGATTATAAATGGTCAGATGGACAACCTTTAACAATTGATGACTATATTTTCACATATGAAGTATTAAGTCGTCCAGACTATGAAGGGTTCGTTTCTCTGAAGATATTTTTAAATGTTGAAGGGGTAGAAGAATTCCATGAAGGAAAAAGCATCATCTATTTCAGGTTTTAGAAAAAGTTGATGATCAAACTGTCAAACTTCACTTAAAAAGAAGTTTATCCAGCGTTAGAGTATGGGTGGAGAAGCTGTCAATACTTTAATGATTCCAAAACATATTTATAAAGATATGACTTATCAAGAAATGATTACTTCAGATTACTCTCGTACAAAAGTAGTTGGGTAGCGGTCCATTCGTTATTAAAAATCATCGTACCAGGTGAATCTGTAAGCTTTGAGAAAAACCCTTATTACTATAAAGGTCAACCAAAAATTGACTTGAAATTAGATGTTGTAAGTAGTGAACAAATTGTTTCAGAATTAAAAGCTGGTCACTATGATTACGTTAGTGGAATGCCTTCTGATCAATATGAAACATTTAAAGATCTTGATAACATTTCATTATTAGGATTAATGACAAACCCAAATTAGTTATACTGGTTTCAATGTAGACATTGGGATGCAGCTAAAGGCGAACACGTAGTAGATCCTTCTAAGAAAATGAATGATGTTGCTTTACGTAAAAGCAATTGGATATGCAATCGATAATGATACAGTTGGTAAAGATACTTACCATGGTTTATCAGTTCGTGCTAATACATTATTATCACCATTCTTTAAAGGCGTATATGTAGGAAAAGACGTTGTACCTGGATTTGAATACAACCCTGAAAAAGCAAAAGAAATCTTAAAAGAAGCTGGCTATAAAGATGTTGATGGCGATGGACTTGTAGAAGATAAAGAAGGAAAACCATTAGTGATTACACTATTAGCAGCTAAAGGTAGTGAAACTGCTGAAGCAGTATTACAACAATATATCGCATGGTGGAAAGAAGTTGGATTAAATGTACAATTATTAAATGGTCGTACATTAGACTTCCAAACTTATGCTGAAAAAAATTACAAAAATATGCTGATGACTTTGATATGTGGACTGGATGGATTTACAATTGGTTTTAACCCATCTCCAGATGGATTATATGGACCTAAAGCTGCCTTCAACTTTTGGTCACTTTGTAGAACCTAAAACATACAGCATTATTAGAACGTATTTCTTCTGACGAAACATTCGATGAAAAAGTTAAAAACAATTATTCTTAGAATGGCAACAATACGTTCAAGAAAACCCATTTGCAATTCCTCGTTTCAATACATTTGAATTAACAGCCGTTAATAAACGTGTTAAGAAAATTAATATCACTCCAGATAAACGGAACTGGATGGGAAGAAAGTTGAGTTAGTAGCGGATAAAGGTGTAGCTGCTAAATAATCTTCATCTTGAATAATTTAATCGTATAGTAAAACATCCCATGGGATGTTTGTTTTTCATTTTATAGCAGCGAATTTTTCGCTGCTTTTTTTCGTATATATAGATTGGAGGTGTGGTTATGGAAGAACAGGGTAGAATTCAAGTTAGTTTCAGTCTCAAAGAGATTCTAGACTGGAACAGATGGGAGAAGTATTGCCTGGATTCATACAGGAAAAAGTGGGAAATTTGTTTGTAATCGTTGTGGCAATCAAAAATGTTGAAGACTTTGCAGTAGGGACCCATGCATCATATGTCAGTAAAAATTGTCATTATTGTTTGAAAATGTTTAAATATGGGAAAAGTAAAAAGAATGTTGCGTATTAGTTGCTATTGAAGAGAAAAACACCAGCATTTTTCACCACATTCTAGTTCAGTTATATTATAAGCATACGATGTCTAAAGACAGGAAAAACTCTCGCAAGAATTAATAAAAGTAACGGATAAGGAGCATTTAGTATGGGCTGTTACTGGAGCGGGAAAAGACTGAAAATGATTTTTGAATTAATACGAACAGTCTTAGAAGAAGGGGAGGGAGAGTAGGATTAGCAGCTCCAAGAATTGATGTATGCAAATCGAATTAGCTCCCAGAATAAAAAAAGCCTTTCCCTTTAGAAGAGGTGAATGTTTTACATGGATTAACAGATGGACGTTATAAAACGAACACCCTATTACCATTGCAACGACTCATCAAATGTTACGATTTTATCATGCATTTGATGTACTCATTGTAGATGAAGTGGATGCCTTTCCTTATTCTAATAGTGACATGTTGCAATTTGCCGTCTCATCGTGCAGTTAAACCAACTGGGAAGGTTAGTATTTATGACAGCAACGCCTTCAAAGTTGGAATTGTACAAAATTCAACATCATCAACTATCGTATTCTTTATTACCGGCAAGATTCCATCGGCATCCTCTTGTTGTACCCTCTGTTTAAGGAATTACGAAATTGGGATAGAGCTTTTAGATTCCACAAGAGTTGTATCTCTGGATGAAGAAGCGCACTAGATGAAAAAAACTCCGTTTTTAGTATTTGTATCAACGATTGGGCAAATTCCAGCGGTGGAAGAGATGATGAGCCGAGCATTTCCAAATGCAAGATTTTCCAGTGTTTCCTCTCAAGAGGAACAGCGACAAGAAAGAATCAACAGATGAGAGATGGAAAGTTAGATTTTTCTAATTACAACAACGATTCTTGAAAGAGGAGTTACTTTTTATGGAATTGATGTAGCCGTAACAGAGGCTCAAGAAGAGATTTTACTAGGGAAGTATTAGTACAAATTGCAGGAAGAGTAGGTAGAAGTGTGGATCATCCAGGAGGAGAAGTTGTCTATTTTTATGAAGGAATGAGTCGAGCAATGAAACAAGCAAAAAGAAATTGAATCATTGAATGAAGAAGCTAGAAAAAGAGGATTAATAGAAGGTGACTAAGATGCGTTGTGTATGGTGTGGAAATGATGTAACAGCAGATTCAGGAATTAGTTCTTTATTTCTATGGAATTCAAGACCGATTTGTCGGCAGTGTCAACAGTTGTTTCACTCGTTAGAAAATGAATCAATTTGTCCGGGATGTGGGCGTTTAATGGAGAATGCGACACTCTGTTATGACTGTATTCGCTGGAAAGAGGTGGATTCTTATTTTTCCTGTGAATCAAGCATTATATGTTTATGATGAACAGGCAAAAAGAATTTATGGAACGATATAAATTTGACGGGAGACTGTGCTGTAGCTTTTTAATCCAAGAAGATTTGAAAAAGGGCGTTAAAAACATATCTCAAACAAGGGTATACAATTTGTCCACTACCCACTTCTAAACAAAGTTTAGAAAAAAAGAGAATTTGAATCGGTTGAGTACTTTCTAGAACTGTCGAAAAATTCCGTATCAGCAATTCTTTTACCATATTGGAAAAAGGGAAAACAATCTGAAAAAGACGAGAGAGAGAGATGAAATTACAACAACCCTTTTGTATTGAAAGAAAAGGTAAACTTGCCGGCTAAAAGTTTTATTATTCGATGATATTTATACGACGGGGAAAAACCATTCGGCTAGCTGCTAAGTTATTGCAGGATAAAGGGTTAGAGGATGTTAAATTGTTTACGGTATTTCGACAACAGGGAGAAACAAAAAGCGAATTAAGTCATTTAAAGTTACTTAATTCCTTTTTAAATTTAAATATAGATACTGTTTAAAAATTTTTGATAAAACAGTTAAAGAAATAACTACCCCAAAAACAAAAAGCAAAATGAAAAAAGGGATGTAATCAATTGGGTAAAAATAAAAGTTTGTAAAACTCTTTAGATACCAATAATCAAAACAAGAAGGAGTAATCCCATAAAAGATAGATTCAACTAGTTATCATACGAGATTTCCAGTAGATTAGTTTTGATTGATAGAGTAATGACTAAAATTGTTAATACGATATTCAGGATAAATAAATGGATATTCCTAAAAAGAGTAGTATGATTAGCTCTAAAAAAGTTAGGATAAAATATGTTCATCATTTGAATATTGAAAAAGGTAATAATAGATATAACAACAAAGTAGTAGAAGCAATGACTCTTTTTAACATAATAACCCCTCCGTTCTAATTTTTAATGATTCCAATGAATCTAGATGAATTTATCTATATTATACTGTGTTTAATGAAGTATTTATATTTGAGCTATGAATTACTTAGGAAAATACTAAAAATCAGCAGAAGCAGTTATCTGCTTTGAGCTGATTAGTATTATCTTTTGAATAAAATGATATTCTTCAAATATTAAAATCGAGTTGTCACGTATCGATCAAGAGCGATTAGAGCATTGGCTACATCTTCAGCAGTATATTGAACAACTCATTTGATGGATTGTTTCGCCATCTTGTGTAGCTAAACGACCGATTTTTAGTAAATCTTCATATGGTACAGTATCTAATTTCACTTCTTTAAGGTCGTTGGTAAGCCTAATTTTTTGTAGAATATAATATATTTATCTAATTCTTCTTTAGAACGATTTTTCTAATAAACAGTTGTGTTAATGTACCATAAGCTACTTTTTTCACCATGAGTTAGAGAATGGATATCTCCATGTAGTGCTGTAAATCCATTATGGATGGCGTGAGCAGCAGCTAAACCAGCAGATTCAAACCAATACCACTTAATAATGTGTTTCGCTTCAACAACAGCTTTCTAAAGCAGGAGTGACTACTTTTGCATTTGCTGCAGCTAATGCTTGAAGACCATTTTCAAACAAAGTAGACTTCGCAAGCACGAGCAATAGCCTCGAAGCGATTGTTGGAGCATTCCTACCATTGTTTTTCCTTGAGCTTCGATCACTGCACGAGCTTCAACCCAAGTAGCAAGAGCATCTGCAATTCCTGAAACAAGTAAACGAACAGGAGAATGAGCGATAATATTTGTATCAATTAAAACTAATTCTGGATTTTTGTATAGAAACGATAACGTTCAAATACTCCTTCTGGAGAATAAATAACTGATAAAGCAGAAGTTGGTGCATCTGCAGAAGCAAACTGTTGGTAAAATAGCTACAGGACATTGACAGTCATCTGCGATTGTTTGAGCAGTATCAATGGTTTCACCACCGCCTAAAACCAACAATGACGGTTAATTCGTGTTCTTTAGCAATTTCAGCTACATCGACTAACTTCTTTGTTCGAAGCTTCACCATTGAAATTTTCATGATAAACAGTTGCTCCAGCAGCTACTCAAATTTTCTTCTAATTCTTTTTCCAACTAAATCATAAACGATTGGGTCACATAGAAGTAGTAGTCGATTTCCCAAAGCTAAAAACATGAGAAAGACCTGTTTTAAAAACACATCTTTTCCCTTGAACATAACGAGAAGGACTTGCAAAAACTTTTTTTCCATAAAACAACACTCTTTGTGTTATAAGATATCTTTAATCTAATACTGAAAACGGTTTCTGTCAATAGCGGTAAACAATTTATTTCTTGATTATGGAATTTATAGAATATTCGAAAAAGTTAACAGAATTGATGTATGAGATACTAAATATGATTTACATAATTTTTCATATTACAAGTTCAAAAAATGTTTAGAATTCCTAAAGATTTTTGAAAACGGTTGTAAAAATAAGCAAAAAGGTTTATAATTTAAAACCATAGAAAGAAATCAAAAGAAGTGATCTCTAAGAGTGGTCCCTAAGAGATTTCTCCAGTCTGGTAAAGCCAGATGAAAGGGGAGATTATTATGTTCAAACATAATATTCGTGGAGAAAAACATTGAAGTTACTGAAGCACTCGTAACTATGCTGAAAAGAAACTTTCAAAATTAGAAAAATTTTTAAGGATGTTGCTAATGCAACTGTTCATGTTAACTTTGAAAGTATATTCTGAAAAACAGCAAAAAGTTGAAGTAACAATTCCTCTTCCTTATTTAGTCTTTACGCAGAAGAAACTCTGGAGACCTATATGGTAGTATTGACTTAGTGATTGATAAACTAGAAAGACAAGTTCGTAAACATAAAACAAAAATTAATCGTAAATCTCGTGAAAAAGGATTTTGATATTCTTGTTGCACTGTTGTACCAGAAACAGTGGACGAAGATGAATCAGTATTAGAGATTGTACGTACCAAACGAGTAGATTTAAAACCAATGGATAGTGAAGAAGCGGTTTTTGATAAATGAATATGTTAGGTCATAACTCTTTATTTATCAAGATGCAGAAACAAATGAAACACATATTGTTTATCGTCGTAAAGATGGTAAATATGGTTTAATTGAAACAAATGCATAAAATCCTTTCTTTAGGTAGAGTTGGAAAAATTTTTCCAACTCTGCCTTTCTTTTCTATTTTGAATAATGATGGTAAAATGAATAAGATGCAACTGGTATACTCATTTGCAAGATAGATGATTTAGAAAGAATAAAAATAAAGGAGTCATGAGAATGGCAAATTTTTAAAGCAATTAGTTGAAAATAACAAACGCGAAGTTCGTAAACTTGAAAAATAGCAGATAAAAGTAATTAGTTTGGAAAGTAAAATGGAAGCATTAAGTGATGCAGACTTTCCAGTAAAAACAGAAGAATTTAAAGCAAGATATGCTTCAGGAGAATCGTTAGATAAATTATTACCAGAAGCATTCGCTTTAGTACGTGAAGGTGCTAAACGTGTATTTTAGGCTTATTCCCGTATAAAGTTCAAATTATGGGAGGTATCACTCTACATAATGGGAATATTGCGGAGATGCGTACAGGGAAGGTAAAACATTAACAGCGACAATGCCTGTATATTTAAAATGCACTTTCAGGAGATGGTGTACACGTAGTAACGGTTAATGAATACTTATCTACACGTGACGCAAAAAGAAATGGGGTGAATTATATAATTTCCTAGGATTAAGTGTAGGGGTAAACTTAACAGGACAATCTCCAGAAGAAAAACGTGCAGCTATTACGCAGATATCACTTATAGTACAAACAGTGAGTTAGGATTTGACTACTTACGTGATAACATGGTGGTTTATAAATCACAAATGGTACAACGTCCGTTAAACTATGCAGTAGTTGACGAAACAGACTCAATTTTTAATTGACGAAGCTCGTACACCATTGATTATTTCAGGTCAAGCTGAAAAATCTACCGTTTTATATCAACGTGCAGATTTCTTCGTTAAAGCATTGAAAGAAGATGAAGACTATACGATTGATTTAACTTCGAAATCTATTTCATTAACAGACGAAGGTATTAATAAAGCAGAACAAACTTTCCGTTTACCAAACTTATATGATGTGGACAATTCAGCATTAGTTCACCATATTGACCAAGCTTTTACGTGCGAATTACATTATGATTCGAGATATCGATTATGTAGTAGATGAAGGACAAGTAAAAATCGTAGATGGATTTTACAGGTCGTATTATGGAAGGTCGTCGTTATTCAGATGGATTACACCAAGCGATTGAAGCAAAAAGAAGGTGTAGAAGTTGAAAATGAATCTAAAAACAATGGCGACAATTACTTACCAAAAACTTCTTCCGTATGTATCGTAAATTATCAGGTATGACAGGGACTGCTAAAAACGGAAGAAGAAGAATTCCGTGAAATTTATAATATGAACGTTATTACGATTCCAACAAACCGTCCTGTTCAACGTATTGATGCTCATGATGTGATTTATCCATCATTGAAGAGCAAATTTAAAAGCGGTAGTACGTGATATTAAAGAACGTCATGAAAAAGGACAACCCATTCTTGTGGGTACAGTAGCTGTAGAAACAAGTGAGTTAATTTCACAAAATGCTACATCAAGAAGGAATTCCTCATGAAGTATTAAATGCTAAAAATCACTTTAAAGAAGCAGAAATCGTTATGATGGCTGGACAACGTGGTGCTGTTACAATTGCCACAAACATGGCAGGTCGTGGAACAGACATTAAGTTAGGTAAAGGCGTTAAAGAATTAGGGTGGTTTATGCGTTATCGGAACAGAGCGTCATGAAAGCCGTCGTATTGATAATCAGTTACGTGGACGTTCTGGACGTCAAGGGAGATCCAGGTGCAACTCAATTCTATTTATCATTAGAAGATGACTTAATGAAACGTTTCGGTGGAGAAAGAATGCAAGCCATCTGGGGAAAGATTAAATATTGACGAAAAATGGAGATGATAATTTCATTCAAAAGTAAAATGTTATCTCGTCAAGTAGAATCTTCTCAAAAACGTGTAGAAGGAAATAACTATGATACACGTAAAAACGTATTACAATATGACGAAGTGATGCGTGAACAACGTGAAATCATTTATTCACAAAGATTACAAATTATTAATGAAGAAAAATTCATTAGAAAAAAGTAACAAAATCAATGATTCGTAGAACAATTCACCGTATGGTAGAAAATCATACATTAGGTGAAAAGAAAACTTGGGATTTAGAAAGCTTAGTAGATTTCGCAGCTAATGCAATTTGTCATCCAGATGATATTTCATTATCAGACTTAAAAGGAAAAACTCCTTCAGAAATCGAAGGTCTATTAAATGAAAAAAGCAATGGAAATTTACAAAGAAAAAAACAAGAGCAATTAAATGGGGATTCTCAAATGCTTGAGTTTGAAAAAGTTGTCATTTTACGAGTAGTTGACCGTAAATGGACGAGACCATATTGATGATATGGATCAATTACGTGAGGGCGTAGGATTTACGTGGATATGCACAAATCGACCCACTTAACAGAATATCAAACAGAAGGTTTCAATCGTTTTCCAACAAATGATTGCGGCTATTGATTATGATGTGACTCGTATCTTGATGAAATCTCAAATTCGTCAAAACTTACAACGTGAACAAGTGCAAGGTGCTAGAAGTGTGATTGCTCAAGGGCATGATCGTCCAACTGAAGAACCAGAACAAGCATAGTAGAAGTAGGCTGGGCAAAAGTCCAGCCTACCTTTTTTTACAATGAGATAGGAGAATGGTATGGAAATTAGTGAAATCAGAAATACATTAGAAAAAAATGAGTATGCAAATGACAAGTTATAGGGGGTCTCTTTGACTTAGATCATTTAGAAGAAGATATTGCTTCTTATGAGCAACAAATGTCTGAAGCTGGATTTTTGGGATGATAATGAAAAAGGCTCAGTCTGTCATTCAAAAGAGTAATGAATTAAAAAGCAGTCTATGATACTTTTCATCAATTAGAACTGCAAGTAGAAGAAGTGGAACTATTATTTGAAATGTATAAGGAAGAACCAGAAGAAGAAATTCATGAGGAATTAGTGGAACGTGTTCATAGTGTAGAAAAAGAACTAGAAAAAAATATGAATTAAGTATGTTACTAAGTGGGACCTCATGATAAAATGTAGTGCGATTTTAGAAATTCATCCAGGTGCTGGTGGAACAGAATCACAAGACTGGGGTAGTATGCTGTTAAGAATGTATACAAGATGGGCTGAACAACATGGATATCGAATTGAAAACAGTCGATTATCAAGATGGAGAAGAAGCAGGTATTAAATCTGTGACTTTATCTATTGAAGGATTAAATGCCTATGGTTATTTGAAGAGTGAAAAAGGGTGCATCGTTTAGTGAGAATTTCTCCTTTTGATGCTGCTGGAAAACGTCATACTTCATTTTGTTCCATTGATATTATGCCTCAATTAGAAGGGATATTGATATCGAAATTAATCCAGATGATTTGAAAAATTGATGTATATCGTGCGAGCGGTGCTGGGGGGCAACATATTAATAAAACTTCATCAGCTGTTCGTATTACGCATATTCCAACTGGAATTGTAACGCAAAGTCAGGCGCAGCGTTCGCAATTTAAAAATAAAGGATCAAGCGATGGCGATGTTAAAAACGAAAGTTATATCAATTAGAAGAAGAGAAGAAAGCAGCTGAGTTAGCTGAAATTCGTGGGCGAACAAAAAGATATTGCTTGGGGTTCTCAAATTCGAAATTATGTGTTCCATCCGTATTCTTTAGTAAAAGGATTTTGCGTTCGGGTCATGAAACAGGGAAATATTGGTGCGGTGATGGATGGAGATTTAGATCCATTTATGGATGCTTATTTAAAATGGACACTATCCGGCGACAAAGAATAAAAATTGACTTTTGGTATAGTAGGAGGACGCCAGCAAACCTTCGGTTTCATGGTTGATGCTCTTAAAATAAAAAGAATTATGATTATCATAAAGTTGTTTGGATGTTGTATCTAAACAACTTATATTTTCGGAGGTTTTAAAAATATAGATAAAACATTTGTTTTTATGGTGATGAAAGCGGTAAAATTAAGTTAGAAAACAAAGGGGGTTTTGAGAATGCAATATGCGGTGAGTGAACCAAGAGGATTGACTAGATACAATGGAATTAATTGAAGAATTAATTCGCGTATGAAGCCTTGATAAAAATCAATTGAGCGATCCTGATAATGTGATGCCATGTGATTTTTATGGATAAGCATATGAAGTCTCAAAGCTCAATGGAAATTTATCAATATTTTACTTATCATCAAGATGAATTATCTCATGATGAACAGGTGAAAATTCAAAAATTTCTGATTATTATTTGGAGGATAATATGCGATTAAAATATTTTAATCAAGATTTTAAAAGTATTACAAAAGAACTAAAAGAAAAAGTGGTTAGAGTCTTTAAGCCCAAAAACTTTTGGAGATTATCTCTTGAACAAGATTTAGATAAACTTAGATTATTCTATGCATCCTATTATGCTCGAGAAATTTCCATATGTTTGCTCTGAAATATTTAGGAAGTTTTATGCTGCTTATATGGTGAGGAATTTTGTCTGCTCTTGTTGCAATCAGTTAAAAAATCATCAGAGACAAAGATTCTTCAATTTTATAAAAACATATCTTCATTCTAAATAGCTATTCAACTAACGCAGATGTCTGTGACTTAATGATTACACAGCAAACAAGCTGCCTATTTCTTCCAATTTCTTTCTAAATGAAATTCGTACTGTTAACTCAACTGTATACAAAGTTAACAGTAGAATTTAAAGCAAAAATCTAAATGTGTTAAATATCCACATAAATTTTATCTTCAATTATCTCCGTATCATTCTTTTCAGTCTCTTTATTTGAATTTTTAGAGTTATTTGGCGAAACCTATTCTAAAATTTTACAAAAACCAGATAGAGAATGAGTTATTCGAAGAACAGTATCGTAAAATATGCTCGTGCTATTATGCTACATTTGACTTCCAATATGTATCGATGGATTTTTCTAATTTAATTGTGAATTATTTTTTTGTAATATTGGTTCTGCAGAGAAAGTTTACCATATTTTATTAAATAATAGCAATTAGAAGAAATCCTATGTCATTATCCAATATTAATATTCCTCAATCTATTTTAATTGATATGATTGGATACGAATTGAAAGAAAAATGGTTTGATGGAGAAATTACTTCAAGAGAATTAATCAATAGCTGGAAAGAGTCTATTAAAGAATATTTTGGGAAAAACATCATTTAATGTATATGAAATTGTTTTTAAAAATATTTTCAAAAGGGATTATTAGAAGGGTTAGGAATTTCATTAGTAAGAATCGGAATCATATTAAGTGCTTTTGAACATGGAATGTTAAATGACCAATATGATCATTCATTTAAACAGCTCCTAGAGCATTATAGAAATCATTTATTAGATAGATGGTTTCGGATGAAGATTTTTAACGGCTCATTTTATAAAAGAAGAAACTTTTACAATATTTCATGCTTTATTTTGTTCAACTTTATCAAAAACTTTGAAATTATATCATGATTTAACAGTGTTAAAATGACATATTTTTGTAATATGCTGTCAATAGAATGTCATCTGAAAAATGGTATAATAGATAAGACATAGACTATGAATAGAGAAAGCTGGTGAGTGAATGATTGAAATGATGAATGTCAAAGAAATATGGAAAAGGTATTTTAGCCGTAAAATAATTTATCAGTCAGAATTCAAGATGGGAATTTATATGTTGTAGGCCCATCTGAGCAGGAAAGTCAACATTTATTAAAATGATGTATCGTCAAGAAAAAGCAACCAAAGGGAAGAATTACAGTTGGAAAATATGATTTAACAAAAATGAGAGAACGCGAGATTCTTATTTAAGACGTTATGTGGGGTCGTGTTTCCAAGATTTTAAATTATTACCACGTTTAACTGTATATGAAAATGTTTGTGTATGCGATGGAAGTAATTGAAAAAGTCTCCCAAAAGAAATTCAACGAGAGGAAGAAGTATTAGCTTTAGTAAACTTAACACATCGTATGACATGTTCCCGATCAATTATCAGGGGGAGAACAACACGTGTTGCAATCGCAAGAGCGATTGTAAATACTCCAGCTGTATTAATTGCAGACGAGCTAACAGGAAACTTAGATCCAGATACTTCTATGGAAATTATGGATATTTTAGAAAAGAATCAATCAACAAGGACAACTATTGTAATGGCAACTCATAATAGCCAAATTGTAAATGAAAAAGAAACATAGAGTATTGGCAATTGAAATGGGTCGCATTGTCCGTGACCAAGAGGAAGGGGGAGTACGGATATGAGGATTAGAACCATGTGGCGTCATATTCGTGATGCGGTTAAAAAGCTTTATTTAGAAATGGCTGGTCTACATTTGTGCGATTTCTGCAGTTTCAATGGTGTTATTACTAGTAGGAATTTTTGTGTCACTACTATTTAACATGAATAAAATTGCAACAGATGTTGAGCAAGATGTCAATGTACGTGTATATTGATTTAGCAGCTGATGAAACAAAAACAGAAGAATTAAAAGAGCTATTCGAAGCGTTGGACGCTGTAAATACAGTTAAATTCCGTTCAAAAGATGAAGAATTAGATGATATTACGAAGAGTGTTGCGCAAGAGTTTGAACTATTTAGAAAATGATAGCAACCTCTTAGAGTGCATTTGATCTAAGTACGGAAAATCCTAATCAAACAAAAAGAAGTGGCTAAAACTATTGAAAAGATGGATTATGTAGCTCGTGTTAACTATGGTGGAGCAAGAGCAGACACTTTGTTTAAAGTCATTTCAACATCTCGTAAATGTTGGGATTGGTGTTATCGCTGTATTACTAATTATTGCTCTATTTTTAATTTCAAATACGATTCGTGCAACCATTCATGCTCGTAGAACAGAAATTGAAATTATGCAATTAGTTGGAGACGACTAAAAGCTTATATTCGTTGACCATTTCTTCTTAGAAGGTGGGTTCATTGGCTTAATTGGTTCAATTGTACCAATTGCATTATTATGGGTTTATATATGTATGGGTGTATAAAGGCGGAAGTGATTTCTTTGCTGGATCTAACTTTAGCTTTATTAGCACCAAATCCTTTCTTATATCGTTTATCTTTAGCAATGGCAGGAGTTGGGAGTATTAATTGGATCATTTGGTTCAAGTTTTCTCAATGCGTCGTTTCTTGAAAAATAAGTAGAATAAATACAAGGAAAAATCATTTGCAAGTAGGGTTAAACAATGGTAGACTATATTCCATAGAATAAAAAGCAATGCACAAGAGGAGTAATACGAATTTAAGTTGATAGAGAGAGAAGGGTTGGTGAAACTTCTTAACGAAATTTGTATGAAGGTAGCTTGTAAGTTGGCTAGGGGAATGATAGTAACTTAGCTCGGAGTAGACTTCGTTAACAACGTTAAAGGCATCAGTTATGATGCGAATATTAGAGTGGTACCACGAAAATAATCGTCCTATGAAGTGAAATCTTCATAGGATATTAGTATCAAAATTATTTCATCAAGGAGGAAAAAAAGAATGGCAAAAGAAATGTCACCAAAAGTTTCAACCACAAGAAGTTGAAAGCAGGGAAAATATCAATGGTGGGTTGAATCGAGTCTTCCATCCAAAATGAAGATCCAAAATGCAGAACCGTATTCAATCGTTATTCCACCACCAAATGTAACAGGTAAATTACACTAGGACATGCGTGGGACGTTACATTGCAAAGATATGATTATTCGTCAAAAACGTATGCAAGGGTACGATACATTATGGTTACCAGGGATGGACCATGCCGGGAATTGCAACTCAAGCAAAAGTAGAAAGAAAAAATTACGTGAGAAGGCTTTATCTCGTTATGACCTAGGACGTGAAAAATTCTTAGAACAAACATGGGAATGGAAAGAAGAATATGCCAGCCATATCCGTGAACAATGGGCAAAAATGGGAATTTCAGTGGACTATCGTCGTGAACGTTTCACATTAGACCAAGGCTTATCAGATGCTGTTAAAAAGTATTCGTAACATTATATGAAAAAGGTTTAATTTACCGTGGAGAATACATTATTAACTGGGATCCAAAAAGCAAAAACTTCTTTATCAGATATCGAAGTAATCCATAAAGATGTAGAAGGTGCTTTCTACCATATGAATTATCCATTAGCGGATGGAAGTGGAGTATTAGAAGTTGCAGACGACTCGTCCAGAAACGCTACTTGGAGATACTGCGGTTGCAGTTCACCCTGAAGATGAACGTTATCAAGCATTGATTGGTAAAAACAGTAATCTTACCATTAGTTGGAAAAGAAATTCCAATTATTGCTGATGAGTATGTTGAACAAGATTTTGGAACAGGGGTTGTATAAATTACACCTGCTCATGACCCAAATGACTTTGAAAGTCGGTAACCGTCACAATTTACCACGTGTAAATGTGATGAATGATGATGCGACAATGAATGAATTAGCTGGAAAATACGAAGGTATGGATCGTTTTGCAGCTCGTAAAGCTATAGTCAAAGATTTAGAAGAGCAGGTCTTCTTGTAAAATCGAAAAACATGTTCATAGTGTGGACATTCTGAACGTACAGATGTGTGTTGTAGAACCTCGTTTATCAAAACAATGGTTTGTTAAAATGGGACCATTAGCAGAACAAAGCGATTCAAGCGCAACGTGCAGAAGAAGATAATACAGTTAATTTCTATCCACCACGTTTTAATGATGCTTACTTACGTTGGATGGAAAACATTCATCGACTGGGTAATTTCTCGTCAATTATGGTGGGGACATCAAATTCCAGCATGGTATCATAATGAAACAGGTGAAGTATATGTTGGAATGGAGCTCCAGAAGATGCTGAAAACTGGACACAAGATGTGGACGTATTAGATACATGGTTCTCATCTGCATTATGGCTATTTTCAACAATGGGTTGGCCTGAGATGTTGAAACTAGCGACTATAAACGTTACTATCCAACAAGTACACTTGTAACAGGTTATGATATTTTTAACATTCTGGGTAAAGAGTATGATGTTCCAAGTTAGAATTTACTGGTAAAACGTCCATTTAAAAATGTATTAATTCACGGATTGATTCGTGATAGCCAAGGCGTAAAATGATAAATCTCTTGGGGAATGGTGTAGACCCAATGGAAGTCATCGAACAATATGGAGCAGATGCATTACGTTGGTTCTTAGCCAATGGTTCAACACCTGGACAAGACGTTCGTTATTCAACTGATAAAATGGATGCGGCATGGAACTTCATCAACAAAATTTGGAATAACTAGCCGTTATGCATTAATGAATATTGGTGATTGTAACAGTGGATCAATTAGATATTACTGGTGAAAAAACATTAGCAGACAAATGGTTTTAACTCGCTTAAATCAAGTCATTGCTAAAGTAACAGAATTATTCGAGAAATTTGAATTCGGTGAAGCGACGTCTATTGTATCGCTTTCATTTGGGATGATTTCTGTGACTGGTATATTAAATGTCTAAAGAAAACATTAGCAGGAAATGATGAAGCTGCTAAATTAACAACTCAGTAACATTTTTAGTGTATGTATTAGATCAAACATTACGTTTATTACATCCAATTATGCCATTCGTAACAGAAGAAATTTGGCAGTCAGTTCCTCATATTGGAGATTCATTAGTCGTTGCTCAATATCAGTTGTACAAAGAAGTCAAATGGATGAAGCAGCAGCAGATGGAATTTTAATGGACTTTATTCGTTCAGTTCGTACAAGCAGAAATGAAAATGAATACACCATTATCGAAACCAATTGCGATTATTGCTAAAAACTTCAAGCTGCGGATATTCAACTATTTTATCAGAAAATGAAAGCTATATTGCTCGTTTTCTGTAATCCTGAATCATCTGAATATGGTTTAGATGTTGAAGCACCAAGCCATGCGTAACAAAGTGTCATTAAGCGAGACTGAAATCTACTTACCATTAGCAGGATTAATCAATATTGATGATGAAATTGCTCGTTTAGAAAAAGAAAGCGGCTAAACTACAAGATGAAGTAAATCGTGTAGAGATTATCAAATGAAAAATTCGTTGCGAAAGCACCAGAAGCTGTCGTAGAAGAGACGTGCAAAAGGAAAAGAAATACGCTGACCAACGTCAGGCAGTTCTAGAACGTATTGCAACTTTAAAACATTAGCATAATGATGCCCTGAGATAAATAAGACAAATCCTGTTGGTGAGAAATCACTAGCAGGATCAGTGCTCTTCGTCAAATAGGGTTGATGAAACAATTTAGTGAAGGGATTAAGCAGCGTCAGGTTGCTTAATTCCTTTTAGTTGTTGTAGTAAATAGTTTGGACGCCTTTAATATAAGGGGTGAAAGCTTTTATGTATACACTAAAATAGGTTTGGTGGATTTTCTCCATCAACCCCTATAAATTATAGACTCGGAATGATTCAGATATACAGAAGACAGATTGCTTTTTATTTCAAACCCCTAAACGAGCTTGCTTGGATATTTTTGTTATCAATGCCATTTTCCTTTAAAAAATTCTTCATCTCATTTACATCATCAGGCTGACCTGTGATGAGATAGCTGGCTTGATTGCCGTATTCATCAATAGCGCATTTAAAAATGTCGACTTTTGAGAGGATTCATCGCTAGTTTTATAAGTAAAATTCGATGTGTTTTGAGCGAGTTCCTTCATCTCATTATCGAAAATAGTAACTCCTTTATCAAAATGGTTGAGAATAATCGGAGCTTCCAGCCCATTCTTTGATAAGGGGACGTAGAAACGAAATACCAACATCAGATGCAAAGCAAACTAGTGGCTGATTCGTATCTTTAACGGTTAAAGAAGAATCAAGCCAACTCATCTCAATCTCACTGCCAGTCGGTAAATGTGTCAAGGTTTCCTTAAAGTGGCTACCACTATTATGCGTTAAAATGAGGATTTCATCTTCATCAGGTGTGGAGGCAATGGTTAGCCATCGACTGGTCTGTTCTCCCTTAGCTTCGTTTTTCCCTAGCAGCGGACGACGTATCAGGGAGTGTAAACAGCATAAGCTCCAGCATTTCCAGGTTTGATGACTCGGCTTTGTGATATGAATTAAATACAGATCTCCTCCTGTCTGTTTTCGATGGATTTTTATTGATAATTCTGACTTCGTCCAAGATAGGCATGGCACCCCAAGTTATAAGGGCTAGTACTCCAAAGTAGTTGATGGGAATGATAATAAACATTTTTACCTCTTTTCATTTTATGACTCCTGTTTTTAATTTTTGAATGAACTAAAACAAAATTCATTCACATATTTTTAAAAATAAAAGAAAACCATTTTCTTTATTTTCAGAACTCCTTTTTATGAAGTTGGTTGCAAGTATTTCGACAGTTTTGCCCTATATCTGGAAAAATACTTTTTCCGTGATATGCATATCCATGTAGTAAAATAGGTTGTAAACTTGCAAAATCTCTTGAATCTTTTCTGGAGAATACCCTTCAGCCTGCATACGTTTTGTAAAAGTTTTAACTAGAAATTTATGAAATGGTTGCGACTTTGCCTTCTCTGAGGAATAGTAGCTATGAACTCATCTGCTATAGCAGTTTGTACCATTCGCAAGATTTTATTGAAGAAACGAGTGCTCTGGACTGAGCAAAGAGTTTGACTAATAAGATCAATCATATCAATTTCCCAATCTAGTTCTTCGATCATAGCTTGGCGAACACGGTTGTTTCACCTATATAGATGTCTAGAAAAATGGCTTCTTTACTCTCGTAATAATTATAAAAAGAGCCTGCCATTCCAGCTTGTCTAACCAATTTCTGAAATTCCTGTCGCCTTGTAACCCTTTTTCGAAAAACGTCGATAGGCCGCTGTAGAGCTTGTTTTTGTCCAATTTGACCTTTCCTCCTTCAATTGTGAATGAATATTATATTTCAGTTCATTCATATTCTAGCAAAATCCTAGCTGGCTTGTCAATAGAAAGCTAGATCTAGTTGTTTAACGATACTGGTTAGTATCAGCAGTAAAAGTGTATGAGCATCTCACGGCAGAAGAAAAGCTGTTTTTGCCTGGAATGGAGTAGAAAGTTTAATATTTCTCGCAAGTTGAAGAGGAATTTGCATGATGAAAATGGAAGAAGGGAGTTCATGCAAACAGTAAGAGAGTGGATATTAGATCGAATGAAATATAAACGAAAATACGGATTAGAAAGAATGAGAGCAGTCATGTCTCTTCTTGGAAATCCTCAGGAAGATTATCCGATTATTCATGTAACGGGAACAAATGGAAAAGGTTCAAATACAGTGCGATGCTATCGTGCTTATGTTGTTCATCATGGGCGAAAGGGTAGGAGCATTTGTTTCCCCTCATTTAATCGATTATACGGATCGTTTTTAATGAATGGTAACGTAATGTCAGAAGAAGACTTTGAAATCGTTGGAAACTCTCGTTCAACAAGCAGAAGCAAATATTGATAGACGAATATGAACCATTAAGTTTCTTTTGAAATCATGACGGCTATGGCGTTAGTCTATTTTCTAGAAAAAGTGGAAAGTCGCTTTATTAGAAGTAGGAATTGGTGGATTATTAGATACAACGAATATTGTCCATTCAACGATGAGTGTGATTACATCGATTGGGATGGATCATGAAGAAATGTTAGGAAAGCACGCTTGAAGAAATTGCCATTCAAAAACGGGAATTTTCAAACAAAACCAAGCAGTCGTATTAGGAAATTTACCAACAGAAGCACTACAAAAGTAGCTGAAGTAGTCGGAAAAGCTTATAACTGTGACTCTACATACGTTCGAACGAGAATTTAGAATTGAACTGCTTTGAAGATGGCTTATTTTTACAAATGCAGATACTCGAATTCACATTCCACGTTTTTGAAATTTGAAAGGAAGTATCAATTAGAAAATGCTGCAGTAGCGTTAGAAATGCTTTTTACGATTTGAAAAAGAAATTCCAATTTCCAATCGATGAGTCTGCCATTCAAGAAAGTTTTCCAAACGGTTACTTGGCAGGAAGAATGGAAGTAGTGCATCAAAGACCCTACAGTAATATTAGATGGAGCTCATAATGTTCATGCATTAAAACGATTTGTTGAAACGGTGAAACAATATGGAGAACTGGAAGCTCAACAGACGATTTTATTTTCTGCTTTAAAGAAAACACTATAAAGAAATGGTCGATTATTTACGAAAAGAGTTACGGAAGCTCGTTTAGTAGTAACAACATTTGAGTATGCAGGTGCCATTGGAAAAACAGATTATCCTACTAGTGAGATTGAATTTAGAGAATGCATATCCATTCGTCGAGAAACATATGTCACAAAAGCTTCTAGTACCAAGAAACCCTTTTGGATTACAGGTTCTCTCTGTTTTATTTCTTTTTATAAGAAAAATTTTTCGTAAAATAAAATATTTTTGCCATGCGTATATATAAGTGAAAGTATTATATGCAAGAGGAGGTAAAATGAAATGAATCAACAATTATTAGAATTACCTTTAGAGTCAATGCCAAGAGAACGATTAGAAAAATTAGGAGCCAAAAAGTCTAGAAACTTATGAATTATTAGCGATTTTGCTTCGAACAGGCTCTAGAGAGTTAAATGTACTGCAATTAGCAAAAGTCGTATTAAATACATTTGAAGATTTATTTACATTGAAAAATGGCAACAGTGGAAGAATTAATGGCGATTCATGGAATTGGACGAACAAAAAGCTATTGAATTAAAAGCTGCAATGGAATTGGGCATTCGATTAGGAACAGCGAAAGCAAACAAAATTAGGACTATTACAAGCTCGCAAAAAGCGGGAGAATGTATTATGGAAGAATTGAAAAGATTTGTATCAAGAACATTTAATTGCATTATTTTTAAATTCGAAAAATGAAGTGATTAAGAAAAATTATTTTTCGAGTGGACTCAATCAATGCAGTCGTTCATCCAAGAGAAATTTTTAGAGAAGCGGTTCGTTTTTCTGCAGCAAGAATTATTATTGGACATAATCATCCAAGTGGAAATGTTACGCCCGTCTCAAGCGGATATTGACTTTTACAAGACGACTATCGGAATGTGGAGAAATGATGGGAATTGAATTGTGTAGATCATTTTGGTTGTGGGAGATCATTCACTATTGCTCTCTTAAAAGAAGAGGGTATTTCTAAGAGATTTTATGTCTAGTATTGCCTAGAAAAGTTGGAAAATGAACAAAAATAAGTCGTACAATACTGTTATTCTTTTGAGGGCAGAAAGGGTTCCTGCCGCACCTTATATGAGTACCTGAGATGCTGGATACCGACCAGCCAAGGAATAATCGTAAATCTGTTGAAGAGTCAAGTTCGCTTGGCTCTTTTTATATTTTCTGAAGGTGTTTTGGCAAAATGTGAGTACCTTGTCGGTTTATAGTGCATTTGATATACTAGTGTATGAACTATGAAAGAAGTATCCAGATAAGATAGTTCTAGTTGGAGGATTGTTGTATGAAAATTATAGTCGCTTTATGGCGGCAAAAAGTGCTGAACATGATATTTCAATTTTAACGGCTTTTTCAATTATTAAAGAAATCTATTTTGATTATTATGAAGTTCAACTCAGTCTATATTAATCGAAAAGGAGAATGGCTGAAAAGGGGAACCGTTAACAGGTCCTGTAGCTTTTTCTGAAGCATTAAGATTAGAAGCAAGTCAGAAGCTCACTTTGCAACGAGCGAAGGAAAGTTTCGACAGGTGTGCTTGTAACTCCATATGATTTAAAGAGAAGAGGAATGTGTTGTTTTCCCGTGTCACATGGACCAAATGGGGAGAGATGGAACGATTCAAGGATTATTTGAAATGATGGATGTTCTTATGTCGGTTGTGGAGTATTGGCAAGTGCTTGTGGAATGGATAAAATTACAAGTAACAATTATTCCAACAAGCAGGATTACCACACTACCATATGTTCCATTTAATAAAACTCAATGGAAACAAAAATCCTGAAAGTATTTATAATAAAAATTGAAGGAACATTAACTTTACCAGTATTTGTTAAACCAGCCATATGGGATCAAGTGTAGGAATTTCAAAAGCGGAAAATCGTGAAGAACTAACGACCGCAATTGTGGAAGCTTGAAACATGACCGTAGAGTGTCGTGCAGAACAAGGGAATTGAAGCCAAAGAGAAAATTGAATATGCGGTTCTAGGAAATGACGAAGCGAACACTTCAGTTGTGGGAGAAATTGTTAAGACTAGTGGTTTTTATGACTACAATGAAAAATATATTAACAATACCGTTACATTAGAAATTCCAGCGCAAATTTCAGATGAAGTTTCTGCAAAAAGTAAGAGAATACTCTGCAAAAAGCATTCCGTGCCATTGATGGTAGTGGATTAACAAGATGTGATTTCTTCTTATGGAAACAAATGTATTTACATTAATGAAGTAAATACTTTACCAGGATTTACTCAATTTAGTATGTATCCACTATGGGAGAAAACAGGAATTTCTTACAAAGATTTAGTGAATGAATTAATTCAATTAGCTTTAAAAACGTTATAAAGATCGACAAAATGGATAGAAGGCGCCTCACAGAGGCGCTTTTTGTGAGAGAGGAAGTAAAAACATGGCAATCGGAACAGTTGCACAAAATTGTAAAGCTGTTAAGCAATTGATTATCAAACAGATTATCGTTTTGATATGATTGAATCAGTTTCATTTTGATACAAGAAAATTATCTCAAAATAGTCTATTTATTCCTTTGAAAGGACAAACAGATGGACATGATTACATTGAACGACAGCTGGGAAAAAGGGCGCAAAAGCTGTCTTTTGGGGAAGACAAGATCAAACTCCACCAGAAGGAATTTGTGCGATTTGGGTGGATGATCCACTCAGAAGCTTTCAAGAATTAGCGAAATGGTATTTAGAAAAAGTTCAACCAAATGTTATCGAATTACAGGAGTTCTGGGAAAAACAACGACAAAAGATATGACAGCTGCAGTACTTTCAGTCGTTATCGTGTTTATAAAACGCAAGGAAATTTTTAATAATGATATTGATTACCTCAAACGATTTTAGATATGTCCAGAAGATGCAGAACAATTAGTATTAGAAATGGGCATGAGGATTTTGGTGAAATTGAGTTTTTAAACAAACTGGCAAAACCTTCTGTAGCGGTGATTACCTAATTGGTGAATCTCATATGGAAAAATTTAGGGAGCCGTGCAGGAATTGCGAAGGCAAAAATTAGAAATCTTAAAAAGGATTACATGAAAAAGGTAGTATTATCTTTCCAGCTAATGAGCCTTTATTAGAACAACAACTAGAAGAAATGCAGGCAGAAGAACACTTTAAAGGTGTTACCGTTCGGAGAAGGTAGTAGTAGTGTGATTCAGGCTGAAACATATTCAATTATTTGAAGACCATACTATTTTTGATTTAGTGAAATACCTTCAACATTCTGTTCAACTACTGTATTAGGAGCTTATAATGTCAATAATGCGCTAGCTGCCCTTCAAGTAGGATTAGAATGTGGAGTAGCACTAGAACAAGCCATTGAAGCGATTCAACAGTTTGAATTAACAAAAATCGTACGCAATGGGTGGATGGTATTCGTGGTTCTAAAATTTTTAAATGATGCGTATAATGCAAGTCCCAATTGCGATGAAATTGTCATTCAACTTTTACATCCGTAGCATCTAATGGACGTAAAATTGTCGTATTAGAGAGATATTCGTGAATTAGGAGAATCAAAAAGCATTACATGCTAGTATTTCTGAAGTAATGTTCCCAGAGAAACATTCAAGAAGTGTATTTATACGGGGAAGAAATGAGTGCTTTATTTTGAAGCGTTAAAACTCGTTTGAGCATCTCACTTACACTATGTTGAAAGTGATAAAAAGCTGCATTGATCTCAACTATTAAAAGAAGATTTACGACAAATGACCAAGCTAATAGTGAAATCTAGTAATGGTACTGGATTATTAGCAGTCGCAGAGGCCTTAAAAGAAGCATAATTTCTATTTGTTCATCATTTCATCTATGAAATCAAAGGGCTTTCTTGCAATCTAGCTTTGAACATGCTATAGTACTTGGAGAGTTGAGAAGTTTACAAATGTAATGATATATATCATGCGAAGATTGGAACAAGTAATATTGTATAATCTCGTAATGTTCAGAAGTCTGAGCTCAAGGTGTTCCAGACTTTTATTGTGAAGGTAAAAATACCTCGTGCGCTTCTTCAGCAGTACAAGGAGGAAAAATATGAAATTTAATGAATTAGGCTAGATTCAGCCTTATTAGAATCAATTGAAAAATGGGTTTTGAGGAAGCAACACGATCCAATCACAAAATGATTCCATTAGCCTTAGCAGGTAAAGACGTGATTGGTCAAGCGCAAACAGGGTACAGGAAAACAGCTTCTTTTGGATTACCAATGCTTCAAAAATTAATCTTCGTAATCGTAAAGTACAAGGATTAGTCATTGCTCCAACACGTGAGTTAGCGATTCAAACACAAGAAGAATTATATCGCTTTAGAAAGATATTCATGCATAAGCTGTTTATGGTGGAGCAGATATTGACGTCAATTCGCCAATTAAAGAGCAACCACATATCGTAGTAGGAACCTGGACGTTTATTAGACCACATTTCTAGAAAAACACTTCGCTTAGATAATATTGAAACATTAGTATTAGATGAAGCAGATGAAATGTTAAACATGGGATTTTTAGATGATATCGAATCGATTATTAAATTAGTCCCAGAAAACCGCCAAAACGTTATTATTCTCTGCTACAATGCCAGATGATATTAAACGAATTGGAGTTCAGTTATGAAAGAACCTGAACATGTTCGTATTAAAATCAAGTGAGATGACAGCGACATTAATTGATCAATATTTTTGTAAAATGTAAAGATTTTGAAAAATTTGATATTATGACTCGTCTATTAGATGTTCAAACACCTGAATTAACAATTGTATTCTGGTCGTACAAAACGTCGTGTGGATGAATTAGCACGTGGACTTGAAATGCGTGGTTATCGTGCAGAAGGAATTCATGGAGATTTAAGTCAACAAAAACGTATGAGCGTTTTACGTGATTTTAAAAATAATCATTTAGATATTTTTAGTAGCAACAGACGTAGCTGCACGTGGATTAGATATTTCAGGTGTAATGCATGTTTATAACTACGATATTCCACAAGATCCAGAAAGTTATGTTCACCGTATTGGACGTACAGGACGTGCGGGACAAGAAGGATGTCTGTTACTTTTGTAACACCAAATGAAATGGATTATTTACGCGTCATTGAAGATTTAACTCGTAAGAGAATGACTGCATTACGTCCACCAACTCAAATGGAAGCATTAGAAGGACAAATGAAATCTGCCATTGAGCAAATTGATGAAAAAGATGAAAGTCAGTAGATACTCGTCGCTCAAAGAAGCTATTTCGTATTTATTAGATGAATATGAAGCAGATGAATTAGCAGCATTATTAGTGAGTGGAATGATTAAAGACCCAACAGAAATTCCTGTTAAAATCACTCCAGAGCGTCCATTACCAGCTCGCAAACGTGGCAATAGCCGTGAAATTACAATCGTAGTGATCGTAAAGATAACCGTGCCGTAATGGTAAAGGAAGCTTCAAACGTAAAGAAGACCGTCGTGGTCGTGGGTTAGATGAAGAGTATACTCGTGGATATAAGAGTAAAGATTCTCGTCGTAGAAATCATAAAAAGAAATCTGACAAAGGATTTATAATCCGTCAAAAATAATCGAATGAGAAGACGACTTCGGTCGTCTTTTTATACAATAAATAATAGTAGATATCCTGTTTTCAAAAATAAAAAGTTACAAAAAATATTTTTAGTCCTCGTATTATCTAGAAGATGACAGACAGAATACTACAACTATTCTACTCAAAATAAAATTAAGGGATGATAAAAATGAAAGAACGTAATCAAAGATGCAAGACCGATGATGGATTTAATGGCAAAGAAAGTTTTCAGTAATCCTGAAATAACAGCACAGTTTATAAGGGATATTCTAGACTTACCTGTCCATCATGTAAAAACTACTGATGGAACATACACACAGATCATCAATCCCGAAGATATAAAGACTTGATGTAACTAGTATCGATGTATTAGCGGAATTGAATGACGGTACACAGGTTATTACTGAAACCAAGTAGCCTATCAATTTGACTTTATTAAGCGTTTATGGTTATATCTATGTAATCAAGTGACTAAAAATGCAGATGAACATAAAAAGAAGGCGTAGAAACACATAAACTCGCAGAAGAATCTATTACCTGTGTACACCATTGCTATCACACAAAAAGATATTTTAAAGATGATAACATGGTTCACTGTATACTGCTTCAAAGAAAATTCAAAATGATGAATTGAAAAGTCTATTTTTAAAGGATTTAAGAAGAACAAGATTTAGCATTAATAGCATTTTTAGAATTAGAGAAGTATAATAAAGATAAGATACAAGAATACAATAAGTTAGATGGATTGAATTTTTTGGGAAATCAACTCATACACAAAAGTCCCTGAAAAGATATTAGAACAAGCGGATTGAATAGTGAGTCGAATAGATTGGACAAAGGAGGAACGAGGAAAATGTATGATGAAAGAACACGATATCTCCAGCATTATTCAAGTTTTAGCGACTATAGAGAAAAGGAAAAGAAAGAAAGTGCCATAAATCAGGCTATGATAGAAGGTAAAAGCTGAGGGATAGCAGAAGGAATCGAAAAAGGAAAAGTACACTGTATCGAACATGGAAAGAAAAATGATGATTATCAGTTTAATTAAAGATGGTCTTCTCGAAAGAAGAGGCGCAAAACGATTAAGCATTTCTTCAATAGAATTAGACGAATGTTTGTCTGCTCGACGAATAGTAGAATAATAATTTTCAAGACGACTTCGGTCGTCTTTTGTTATATAAGTTCCATAGTGTATTTTTAAAATTTATAGATTAATTTATAAACTTTTTAAAAATTTCTGATAAAATAGCATTTCATCGGATACAATAAGAGATACATTATGTTTTTAAAGGGAGTATTGAAATGGCGATTATTGGTGTTGGAATGGATGCAATTGAATTATCAAGAATTGAAAAAATTGTAGTACAAGATTCCTCCTTTCATTCAACGAGTGTTAACTCCAAAGGAATATGCTGTGTATGAAACTTTAGGAATCAAAAGAAAAGTAGAATATTTAGCAGGAAGATTTGCAGCCAAAGAAGCGTATTCTAAAGCCTTTAGGAACTGGAATAGGGAAAAGCTGTTTCTTTTCAAGATATTGAAATTCTTAATGCTGAAAATGGACAACCCTTATTAACAGCTCGCACCCTTATCAAAAGACATGTGAGTATCACGCATACAAACCATGATGCGTACGCTGTCGTTATTTTTAGAAGAGACTCCCTCAAATATAGAAGAAAGAAAGTGAAGATATGTTTCCTGCGATTCATAGGAATACACGTGTAATCTATTAATTTAAATGCGATTCAAACAAAATATTAAAGCTGTAAAAAACATTATCCAAATACAGATATTTTTGCAGTAGTAAAGGCAAATGCTTATGGGCATGGAATGATAGAAGTCGCTAAAAGCAGCTCGTGAAGAAGGAGTTGCGGGGATTTTTGTGGCATTATTAGATGAAGCTATCCAATTAAGAAAAGAAGGGTTTTCCAAGAACCTATTCTGATTTTAGGAATTAGTCGATTAGAAGATGTACCAATTCTATGTGAGTATCGTATTTCGACAACGGTTAGTTCCTTAGATTGGTTAGAAAAAGCTCAGACTCTAATTCCAGATGGAAAAGAAACTCATTGTTCATTTAGCGATTGATACAGGGATGGGTAGAATTGGAGTTCGAACACCAGAACAAGTTCAAGTTGATGGAACAATTTCTAAGAGAACATGATTCTCAATTTGTTTTTGAAGGTATCTTTACTCATTTTGCGACTGCTGATGAAGCAGATACGAGTCAATTTGAACATCAATTAGCATCGATTTAATGAGTGTAGTTGAAGCTTTTAGAACATCGCCCAACTTATGTTCATTGTTCGAATTCAGCTGCAGCTATTTGGCATGAAGGATTAACAACTAATGTTATTCGCTGGGGGAATTGGCTTTATAGTGGATTAAATCCTTCTAATGGAGGGTTAAGACTTCCAGATACATTACAATTAGAAGAAGCATTAACTTGGGAAACGGAGATTGTTTATGTAAAACAACTACACGCAGGGGATACGATTAGCTATGGTGCTACGTATACTTGTAGTGAGGATGAATGGATTGCTACATTACCAGTAGGATATGCAGATGGCTATCTTCGTGCGTATGCTCCTGGTGAAAGTCATTGTTTCAGGAGTAAGATGTCCAATAGTTGGTCGAGTATGTATGGATCAATGTATGATTCGTCTTCCTTATGAAAATGCCAGTGGGAACTAAAGGTAACGCTAATAGGAAAAGAAGGTAATGAACGTATTACGGCAGAAGAATTGTCTCATAGAAGCCACACTATTTCATATGAATCACTTTGTTTAATTAGTGATCGTGTACCAAGAATTTATAAATCATGATTAGGAGAAGGATAGATGGTAAAAAGAGGAGAAGTATATTTAGCGGACTTATCTCCTGTAGTAGGAAGTGAACAGGGGAAAACGTCCCTGTTCTAATTGTTCAAAATGATGTTGGGAATCATTTTAGTACAACAGTGATTGTTGCTGCGATAACAGCAAAAACATGAAAAAGCAAATTTACCAACCCATATTGAAATTCAAAAAGATGAATTTCAATTTAGTAAGGAATCTACTGTGTTATTAGAGCAAGTACGCACTATTGATAAAGTTCGATTAATTGAAAAAAATAACAGAAGTCGATGATGCCTTTATGGAAAAAAAGTAAATGAAGGTCTCAGAATTAGTTTTGGAATTTAACAAAATAATACGAAAATGATGGAATAAGAAGTCGAAATTCTTATTCCATTTTTGTCTCAATGACTCCAATGTCATATTCAGGTCATATTTCTCTCTTATAGTAAATACATCAATTGAGAATAAAGGAGAAATTTACATGAAAATAGCATGGAGATGAAATTAAATATCAACCTAAAAATTTATTTTTAATCGAGGTACTGATTGTCATTATGATGTTTATGGTCATTTTTTTATCTGGATTAACAAATGGATTAGGAAGAACAATTACTGCACAAATTGAAAAACTTTGGTGAAGTACAATATATTCTTTCAAAAGATTCAGAAGGAGTGATTCCTTTTTCCAAATTTTACAAGTCAAAAGTTTAACAGAAATTGAAGCATTAAAATTAGAAGAATCGTTTGACTTTAGTCATTCAACGTTCTTCTCTATCAAAAAGAAAATGAAGACAGCACTCAAGATGTGACATTTTTGCCGTGAATCATTTAAATCAAGTATCTAACAAAGTTGAAACAATGGATTACTCATTAGAAAAAAATTAGGAAATCAAGAAGTGGTATTAGATGAATCGTATAAAGAAAAAGGCATTGCAGTAGGAGATACCATTCAAGATAAAGCGTCAAAAGAAAAGTTTAACAGTTGTAGCTTTTTGCAAAAATGCTAAAATATGGACATAGTTCCATTGCATTTGTCACTGCAGAAACATATGAAAGCAGTACGTCAAAAATGATCCAAATTATACTTGGAAACCACAAACGATTGTAACGAGTCAAGCGGTGGATGCTGATAAATTGTCTAATCAGTTAATGGTACTTCAACCAAAAACAATTAATTAAGAAAAATCCCTGGATATACAGCTGAAAAATATGACATTAACGATGATTACATGGGTATTACTAGTAGCGTCTTCAGCTATTTTAGGAGTATTTTTCTACATTTTAACATTGCAAAAAATTACAACAATTTGGTGTGTTAAAAGCGATTGGAATGTCAATGATTACAGCCATTCAATTATCTCAAATTAGTATTTTATCAGTGACTGGAGTCGGAATAGGATTGTTATTAGCCTATGCAATGGCATTAGTTCTTCCAAGTGCGATGCCGTTTTATATGACCTTACAAAGGAAATGTTACGATTGCATTGAGCTTTATTCTTATCTCTGTTCTATGTGGAGCGTTATCGATTTTAAAAAATTAAACAAGTAGATCCAATTGAAGTCATTGGTGGAAAGGGTGAATAACATGTCAGTTATTGAATTAAAAATATTACAAAATCATTTATGGACGGAATGCAAAAAGAAATTCTTCATGATTTGAATTTAACCGTGAATAAAGGGGAATTTATTGCGATTGTAGGGCCTTCAGGTTCAGGAAAGAAGTCAACCTTCTTATCGATTGCTGGATTATTATTGTCTTCTGATTCAGGAGAAATTCGTATTGCAGATCAAAAACTTAACAGAATGTAACGCAAAAGCGAATGGACTAAAAACGTCTAGAATTATTAGGGGTTTATTTTCCAAGATCATCAATTATTATCTTATATGGCAGTTGGAGATCAATTAGAAGAAGTTTCAAAATTAAAAGGACAAAAAGATTCTGCGAAACGTAAAGAAGAAGTTCAAACATTATTAAAAAGAATTAGGGGTAGAAGGTTGTTATCATTTATACCCAAATCAAATTTCTGGTGGGCAAAAAAACAAAGAGTTGCCATTGCATCGAGCATTTATCGAAAATCCTCAATTAATTTTTAGCAGATGAACCAACGGCAAGTTTGGATCCGAAAAAGCACAGGAAATTGCTCAATTAATTCAAAGAGAAGTAAAAAGAAAAACAAAAAGAGTGCCATTATGGTTACTCACGACCGTTCAGTATTAGAATATGTGGACACTGTCTATGAGTTAAAAAGGAAGTTTAGTTCGCCTGTAAGAAATATGCTATAATGTTCCTAATAAGGAGGAACTATGTTTAGTATATTAGTTTGTGAAGATGATTTTGCGATTAAAAACAATGATTTCTACAAAATTAAAAGCAAGAGAATTACTCTGTCTATACTGCTCAAAATGGACAAGAAGCTTTGAATTTGATGGAGAAACAACAGATTGATTTAGTCATTTCAGATATTATGATGCCTGAAATGGATGGCTGTGAATTCGTTCAAACATTGCGAGAAACGAAGCATACATTGCCTATTTTAATGATAACAGCAAAATCTCAATTAGAATCGCTAGAAGCAGCTTTTTAAAATTAGGGGTGGATGATTATATGGTGAAGCCTCTACGGTTAGAAGAGCTCGTTTTAAGAGTGAAAAGCATTACTGAGAAGATCTCAACTTGAAGCAGAAAAAAAGTGCTGACTTTTACTCACACTCGATTAGATTACAATGCCTTAACAATGACGGAGTTAACAACAGGAGAACAACTACAAATTCCCCCAAAAGAATTTTTTTCTTGTTATATAAATTATTAAGTTATCCAGAAAAATCTTTACACGATTAGATTTGTTAGATGATATATGGGGAATGGAAGAAGATTATGATGAACGTTTAATCGATGCTTGTATTAAAAGACTTCGTCAAAAAAACTTAAAGGAAATGAAGATTTTGATATTGTAACCGTTAGAGGATTAGGCTATAAAGGAACAATGAAACATGGATAAACAAAAAGAAATTCAATTTTCACTTCGGAAATATTTTCTCCGCTTATTTTTTTAGGATATTGATAGCGATAAGTTTGATTGGAGTAGCAGTCATATTTTTCCTAAAAATCTTTTAAAAAGTGAAACAAGTTTAACAATTTGGTTATTGATTTTTAGTGGCACGATTATTGTGATTGGAAGTTTAGTGATGTGGTGGGGATCCGTTCATTTTAACGTCCCATTTCTGATTTGAATGAATCAGTTAAAGCAATTTCTAAGGGAATTATAATCATAAAATCCATCGTAGAAAAATATCCAAAAAGATACTGCAAAATATCATAATGAAATTGACCAATTAGCTCAAAATGTCAATCAGATGGCTGAAGATTTAAAGAAGAGTAGCCAACACCGTGCTGATTTTATAGCCAATTCTCCCATGAATTAAAAACTCCCATTGCAGCATTAGTCGGAGTGAGTGATTTATTAGCAGATGAAAAAATTGGATGAAGCTACAAGAGGATTTAACGCATATTTTACAATCGGAAAGTATGAGATTGAGCCGTTTATGGATGATATTGTAACACTTACCAAAATGGAAAAAGACTTTTTGCCACAGAAAAACAAGAGTACAATTGGATGAACAAATTCGACATGCAGTTATTTTGATGACAGAAAAATGGAAAGAGAAAGACATTCACCTAACTTTTTCAAGCAAGCCTGTCTATTGTCAAACGGATGCAGACTTGATGATGCAAGTTTGGACAAATTTAATTGATAATGCTATTAAATATTCTGGAGATACGGTAGAATTAATTATTACGATTCTTGAAGAAAACGAGCACATAAAGGTTCAAATAGAAGATAAAGGGATTGGACTCTCGTCTGAAGCACAACGACATATCTTTGAACAATTTTACCAAGTAGAACAGTCTCATGTTCAAGAAGGAAATGGATTAGGACTTGCGATTGTTCAATCTATTGCATCGTCTACAAGAGAAATTTTTCAGTAGAAAGTGAACTAGGGAAAAGGAAGCATATTTGAAATTTTATTACCGATAGGAGATGAATCATTAGGAAAATTTAAACTCAACGAGTTCCTGTAGAGCGGGGTTCGTTGAGTTTTTGTTGTTTGAGATAGACTCGACAAGCAGAATAAAGATTTTTGATTGCTGGAAATAGGTATTTCGTATATAGTTTGAAGTGTAAGAGAATATAAGAAAAGAGGATTTAATATGAGTCAGTTATATGTACATCGTAATCAAGTAAAAACAAGGAAATGAATCATTAGAAGTAGCACTACCAATGGAGAAGGATTATTACTATTTTGACTCTTACAAAAGCATTAGCACATTTTATTTCAGAACATTGCTTCTCAGAAGAAGATGAATGGAAGAGCACATTACCATTTGAAAGAGAATTTGAAATTTGGAAAGAAAGCTTTTGAAGCAGATCAGTTAAATTTAGACTATGACTTATTTATTGCAAGCTTATCTGAATACGATTATCAAACGATTTGTGAAAGAGTATAAGGACGAGTGCATGTTGAGTATCGTGAAAGTGAAGACGACTTGTAAGATTAGAAAATATGGGTGGAAACTATAGACTCAGTGGAAGCGAGGGATAGACAGAATGATAGTATCGATACATCTGAGTGAAGAAGAGGAACAACTCTTCAAAAATTACGCTGAATTTACAGGAGTAGATTTGTCCACTTTATTTAAAACGAGCTTTTATTGGAAAAAGATTGAATTAGAGCATGAGTTAAACATAATTGCTGAATATGAAAAAGAAAAATAAATGGTACGCTAGAGTTGTTTGATGTGGAAGAAGTTGTGGCTGAATTAGGGTGTAGAGGTAGTTAAGGAAGATTTTTTTATCTCTCAGCCCTAATGGTAAAGAGCGACTTCTAAAAGTCTATTTCGTGGACGTTTGTTTTCCAGTAGTTACAGATACTCAACAATCATGATCAGTTTTTAATTGGCTGGTCATGATTTTTATATAGATAAAGTCTATGCCCAAAATATCAAAACAACCTAAAGCAAGTTTGGATAGAATAGCTTTTATAAAAATTTATAGAGTGCCTTTAAGTGATATAATTAGAGTATAGAAGAGATTGGAGGAATTACTAGTATGGAATTTATTCATAAAGCACCAAGTGTTGAAGCTTATAACAAATTGAGAGTTAACTCAGGGATGAATAGTACTAAACCAAATTCTGAAGTTAAAAAAGGCACTTGAGGGGACACTTTTCGCTGTTTCTGATATGAGGATAATGAACTTATTGGACTAGGAAGAGTCGTAGGTGATGGAGGAATTACCTTTGTCGTGTCTGATATTATGGTGGATAAAAAGTTTCAGAGACGTGGAATTGCTAATAAAATTATGGGAATCATTGATCAATGGTTTGATGAAAATACACATGAGAGTAGTTTTATTACTTTAGTAGCTAAAATCCCGGGCTGATAAATTATATCTTAAACATCATTTTTGTTATCTTCCAGAAAAATAGAGTTGGGATGATTAGAGATAAAGATTAATGAATTAAGAATATAACTCTAATTTTAAAAAGGAAGGAGATAAGGAACAATGAAAAAACTATCAATGATTGAAAAATGTAAATTAATAGCTACAGTTTTAAAAAAGTGATTTAACTCAGAAGAAAAAGCTGAGAAATTATCTATACTAAAAGACGATTATGAATTTGAGACTTTTGCAAAAATGACTTTTCATGATTTGTACATAGCTATATTAGACCATTTAGGCATTGAAGAATATAAAGGGGATAACGTACGAATCAAACACATAGCTCGTGTATTTTAATACTAAATTTCATCCAAGTACTTAACACTTGTTAAGTGCTTTTTGCATAAAAAGCATCTAGTAAAAAAACTAGATGCCAAAATAAAGCAGGGACTGTCGGGTCTCCTATATTTCTGGCACATCTCCTATGAGATGTCGCATTGGATTCTGATACTTCTCAACCTCTAAGTTCAAAAATAAAAACACCTCACTTCAAAAAGCAAGGTGCATTTTTCATCTTAACCATAGGGGTGTTATTTTCTTTTCTTAATATTGTTATCAAAAATCTCTTTAGACTTTTCTTTAGACACCCATTTACTCAAGTAATTTAAAAATAATTTAAAAATCAAAACTTCCCACATTATAAAATATTGATTTTAAAAGTATTTATTTCGTATCTATTCCATGTTCCAAAAAAATGTTCCGTGTTCCGTAAATGTTCCGTGAAATCGGCGAAACAAAAATAGAAAAACGTTGATTTAACAACGTTTTACAATCCCTAGGAAACACTAGAAAAATACAAAAATGCCCCCTACAGGGATTTGGAAAGGACTTTCATATTGAGAGCAATTAAAAATATTGAAATATAAGTGATTTTAGGTATTTTCAATGTCATGATTTAAAAATGGGACAAAAGTGGGGCAAAAACCATACAGATTCTAAACTGTATGGTTCTTTTTTTATCTAACCAAGAAAGGTTAAAACTTATTAAAACAAATGCAATCAACTGTTGAAAACTTTTTAGTCCGTGTAATATAAAAACAAGTAAAAAGTTGAACTATAGGGAATATTGTGTCATAATAGGTAATAGATGAATAATTAATAGATTGGAAATAATGCTTTCTTACCTTAACAAGTTGAATTGGTTATACATTTTTTCGTCGCAATTGTGTCTATCTCTCGAGTTTAGCTAGTTTTTATAAGCTCTGGTTTCTAATCAATATAACAAATTTTAGAAGTGCATAAGACAAGATGGTGACATTACTACAGTCATTTCTAGTCACCATATGTTGCTGGCACAGGCTGTTTGTAGTGTTGGCTATTTACTAGTCAGTTTAATCGGAGTGTTTAATTTTTATTGTTGAAAGGTTTTTATATGGCGAAAATTCTATCTTTAGGTCTGACAGGTAAGAAATTACTTGCTCAGGGGTTCTTGTTTGTTCTGCTAGGTCTCATCTTGATGGTCACGGGGACTTGGTTGCCAGTAACAGTTATTCGCCTGGTTCTGTTTTTAGCTTGGATAGCAACGGTCGTAGATTTGCTATTAAGAGTTTTCAAAAAAAGCCAGTCAACGGATACCTTGGGAGTTGCACTGGTTAAATTGTTAGTGCTGGGATATTTGCTAGGTTCTAATCTTGCGACTGATATACCGATTTATGTTCTGGCTCTTGTGATTGGAGTTTATCAGATTTTTAGGGCCACGATTAATCTTGTCACCTATGTTCTCTACCGTAAAAATAATATTCGACCTCGTTTTCGTCTCTTACTAGATGGTATTCTACTAGTTTTTCTTGGTGGAGCTAGTCTTTTGTCCTCTACGGGAAATTCTGTCTTTCAACTCTTTGTTTTAGGGGCTTATTTTTTCCTTTATGGTCTGTCCAATATCCGTGACGGTTTCTTATTTGAAGGGGAAATTGGGAAAAACCATCTCAAACGTCGCATTAGAATTAGCTTACCTATTGTCCTAGCCGCTCTCATCCCTGCAAGAACTTTAGCAAAAATTAACAAATTCATGCAGGAAAATGCTGATGAGGAAGAGGATATCCATCTTGGAATGGTGAAGTCTGGTAAGACAGCGGAGCTTGAAATTTTTGTTCATACAGCTGAGACCTCTCTGTTTTCGGCAATTGGTCATGTGGATATCTGCTATCAAGGCCGTGTTATTTCTTATGGCAACTATGATCCGTCTTCTGAGACCTTATTTGGCATGGTAGGAGATGGTGTCTTATATTTCTGTGATCGTGACAAGTACATTGACCTATGTAAACGTGAGAGTCAAAAAACGCTTTTTGGTTATGGGATAGATTTGACGCCTGAAATGGAAAAAGCAGTTCAGAAAAAGTTGGCTGAATTGAAACAACTGACGATTCCATGGGAGCCAAGTGCAGATAAAATCATGACAGGTGATGGTAAGGAAGACTACACCTACGCTTATAAAATCAGACATGAGACAGATGGGGAACTTTATAAATTTATCAAATCTAAGTTTAAATCCTACTTTGTCTTATCTACAAACTGTGTGCTCTTGGCTGATACCATAGTCGGTCAGGCTGGCACCGATATCCTCTCACCCAAAGGATTTATCGCTCCAGGAACTTACCAAGCCTACCTTAATCGAGAGTTTGAAAAACCAAATAGTATAGTCGTATCTAAACATGTTTATTAAGGAGAATTTATGAACTTAGTAAAAAAATACACCCCGTTAATACTTTTTATAGGGCTGGTTGCTCTTGTAATTCTGAATGCATCGAGCTTTATATCAGGAGCAATCTCTCTCTTTGATGTAATATCAACCTTGATTTATGGTGCTGTTATTGCTTTTGTGCTTAATGTTCCTATGAAAAAAATTGAACAGTACTTAGTTAAATTGAAGGTAAAGGCAGAGTTGCGTCGTCCGATTGCCATGGTACTTGTTTTCCTAGCTCTTATCTTAATCGTGATTGCTCTTTTGGTTTTGGTGCTGCCAACCCTAGCCCAGACTATTAGTCAGCTGGGAACAGTCCTTTCAACAGTCCTTACTCAACTTGGGAAATTGCTAGGCAGCTCGGAATTTGTAACCAAAGACATGTTGTCAACTATCGTATCAGGCATACAGGGACAATCTAGTTCTATTAGCCAAGCTTTGATAGGTTTTTTATCAGGTCTGACTAGTAATATCGGCAATATTTTTTCAAGTTTGATGAATGCCTTTTTGATTATAGTCTTCACCTTTTTATTTTTATCCAGTAAGGAACATTTGGCAGCGATGACGAGTCGACTTCTAAAAGTTTTTCTTCCAGAGAAGGTGGTGATAAAGTTGACTTACATTGGACAAGTAGCACTAGAGACTTATGACCAATTTTTGATGAGTCAGCTGATTGAAGCAGTTATCATAGGAGTTATGATAGCGGTTGGTTACAGCGTGTTTGGGATACCCTATGGAGTAATGACAGGTATCTTTGCAGGAGTGCTATCGTTCATTCCTTATGTAGGGCCTATGATTGCTTGTGTTGTGGGAGCGATTTTTATCTTCACAGTGAGTCCTACTCAAGCCTTACTTTCTCTTCTTCTATATCAAGTTATACAGCTGATTGAAGGAAACCTTATTTTATCCTAGAGTTGTAGGTCAGTCTATTGGTTTACCAGCCCTTTTCACGCTTGCGGCTGCTAGTATCGGAGGGAATCTTTTCGGACTACTTGGAATGATATTCTTTACCCCCGTATTTGCTGTTATCTATCGACTGGTTAAAGAATTTGTCGTTGCAAAGGAAAATCAGGTAGATTAAGAAAAACTAAATTTAATAAGATATACTGAGAAGAGAGTGAGAGATTCTCTTCTCTTTTATTTTTAAATACTTTTCTACAAAAAGCTATTAGACGTTAAAAAAAGCCTTGGTTTCAAGGCTTATTTCTGTTGATTTAGATGTGCCCCCTGCAGGGCTCGAACCTGCGCCCCATAGCTTAAGAGTCTACTGCTCTACCAACTGAGCTAAGGAGGCAACAGAAAAAGCTGAGAATGTAACTTCCCAGCTATTTTAATATGCCCAAAATGGCAGCTAGATTATTTACGAAAGGCATCAAGGATATAGGTAAAACCAACAATTAAAAATGCAAAGGCAACGACATAAACGACAAAGACACTTGTAGCTACTGGATTGAACAAAATCACTAGACCTAGTAAAAATGCAAGCAACGCTATCCACATGATATGGTTGCCAATAATAGGGAAAATCAATCCCAGACGATTGCCTTTAAAGAAAGCTATAATGGCTTCTACAATTAACCAAATTCCTAAAATAGTTGGAATGACAACTGGCAGCGTCACAAAGCCATAGGCAACGAGGTAAAGAGCTAAGAAAAGATTAACAATCCCTTGGAAAAGATGAGCTGGTGAGCGAAGCTCTTTTGGTACAGAGAAATAGCCTAAAATAGCTGCTATAGAAGCAACCAGTAAACCAAATGCAATCCACCAGCTGTAAGCAACAAGATTAGCTACTGGGTCTGTAAATAGAAAGAGTGCTAAAAGGACAAAAATAACTCCTGCAAGGAATAGCGATAAACGATTAGAAAATTTCATTTCAATACCCTCCTGTTATATAGTATAGTTTGATACTAGGACTATTCTACACCTTTGTTATAGGAAAATGTTAATAAACTAAATGGAAAATTTGGAAGTTTCAGTCTAATTCATGAAAAGAAAAATCAGTTTTTTTATCATTTTGAAAAATAAAAAAAGAGAAGATAAAAATTTGTCTTCTCTACATGAAAATATTGTATGGCATCAAAAGCAAAAGTAAATGGGTTTACACTATTTGTTAAGATGTAATTTGATTAAAAAAGAAAATCTAGATTTAAAAAGTGGGGTAAATCAGTTATAAACAAGCAAAAAGCCCTGTAAATCAAGGCTTCTTCCTGTTGATTTAGATGCCCCTACAGGGGGCATAAAAAATTACAATATATCTATCAAAATGGCGTTATATCAAGGTTTTTACATAGGTTAACACTCTAAAAAAACTACAATCTCTTTAGAAAAGTCTTTAGATGCCCATGTATTTTGCGAATTGTGAAGCAGTATTGTCCTTAGCTTTTTGAGTAAGGTGAGTATAGATATTGATTGTAGTTTGAATATCTGAATGTCCTAAACGGTCTCTAGCAGACTCACTAGAAACACCACTTTCAAGTAGTAAGCTAGTGTGTGTGTCTAAAGCCGTGAATAGGAATGAATTTAAAATCATGCTTATCACAAATCTTTTTAAGTATAGTACGTGGTTTACTTAATGAATACATAGTATTTTTAGATGCTGTAGAAAAGAGTAGCTGATTTTTATTCATTGAGTTATGCCCAAACTTTAACAGCATGCTAGCTTGTTCTACCTTCCATCTTCTTAGCATCTGAATAGTAACAACGTCTAATGAGATAGTACGGTGGCTATTGAACGTCTTAGGGTCTTGATATAATCTGTTTGTTATTGTGTCCTACTGAAATAGTTTTATTGATAGTAAGAGTATTATTAATAAAATCAATATCGTTCCATGTAAGTGCTAAACATTCACCACGTCTAATTCCTGTGAAGGCTAGTAAACGGAACAATGTAACCCATTCTGTACTAGTGTCCTTTTCAGGTAATCAAATAGAACGAGTAATTCCTCTTTAGTATAAAATTTTAAAGCCTCATCTTTCATTTCTTGCTTTTTCTTTGGCATCGTAAATTTATCTTTAGGATTGCTATTAATATAGCTCATTCTCAAAGCATAAGAGAAAACAGAGAAAGTGTAATTAATAAACTTTTGTAATTCTTATAGTGTTTATTCAGTCAAAAGGCTTGTTTCTGTATAGTCTTAGCCTCAATCATATTTATTCTACATTTGCCAAACTTTGGTAAAATATGGTCTCTAAAAATTACCTTAGTCTTATGTAGTGTGCTTTCTTTTACAGTGTTCCCATACAGTTTCTAGCCATTCTTCATAAACCTCTTTGAAAGTTAAATTCTTTAAGTTTTTGCTGTATGAGTTATCATTTAAGTCTTGTAGGGCAGTGCTTAAGTATAGCTTAGCCTCTTTCTTAGTTTCAAACCCTCTTTTTCTCAATATTGACTTGTTTACCAGTTATTGGGTCTATACCTAGATAACCTTTTCACTTTAAAAACGTACCTTTTGTTGTTGTATATGTTGTAATTGTTTGCCATTTTGTATTTCCCTTTCATTACCACCCCCTATGGTAAAAAAAGGAAAAAGGTATAGCATCATAAAATGCTGTGATTATTTTGTGTCAGTATATTGAGTAAGCTTTTAGAAATGAAATCTTGTTGGATATTAATCATTTCATTAAGCAAGTCTAATTTCACGTTATCTTTTTCATGTTGCATCATAATTCAATCGTTTTTATGAAATTAATTTTAATAAAAAGTTCATCAACTTTTAGTGTACGGGTACATTGTATTCGTTGGATATTATCTATCCTATTCATAATATTAAAAATCGTTAGTTTTCACTAATAATACCAAAAATATTTTTAAAGTAATATGAAAAATATTTCATCTACTAAAAGAAGCCAAGAAGTCTTTTTAATTCTTCTAAAAAGGTAGTTTTAAGGGGAGTAGATAAATTTTCATATTCTATAATCGTTTCTTCTTTTAAAGTTAAAACGTAAGTTATTGATAATTCCTTAATATTGTCTATATTTTTCAATAATATCATTATAGTCATAAATATTAAGTAAATCATTGTTACAACTGAAACTATAATCAAAATTATATTCATAAATGTTACATTTTTCACCATGTTTTTGTTGTTGTAATAAATATAAAGTGTTGATTGTCTTCTTTATTGTGAGAAAACTCAAAATCATAAGGGCTATATTCATCCTTTGGCTCAATAGCAAGGTCATTGCATATAGTGTTTAAAGTTTTGTAATCAATTTGTTTAGATTTTTGTGTTGTGATTTTAGATATTGTTGATTGTGCAATTTTAGTAGAAATTGCAAACTTTGCACTCAGAAAGTCCACGTTCCGCTAAAAGTATTGATAGTCTATTAATTATCATAGTAATTCCTCCTTTAATAAAATTATAGCATATACACTAATAAAAATGATAGCAAACAAAAATAATATTATTGACATATAAAAATAAGTGGTTTAAAATTACGATATAAGTTATAGCGTAATAGCTATAATTATTTCTGGAAGGAGGTATTAATTTTGAAAAATAGATTGAAAGTTATATTGGCAGATTTAACTGCTAAAATTATCTGAACTAACAAATATTTCACAATCTACCATTTCAAATTTTTTTAAATGGAAATCTGAAATGAAAATTTCTACCATAGCAAAAATTTGTGAAGTATTATCAATTGAAATTGAACAAATATTTGGAAAAATAATTATTCAATTTGAATATTATTAATTTTTATAAATCATAAAGGAGTAGATTTTATGAGTGTAGGTATGATGCAAAAATATCGAACTAATTTTAACCGTGGGCATATCGTTTGTAGTAGGTATTGCTTACGGTGTGTGGTTGGCAAATGATATAAGGGAAGGAGATGAAGAAGCATGTTAACGCTAGAATTACCTAAAGAATTTTCAACGGAATTACATTCAATGCTAAAAGCAGTCTATAAAGCTGCTGTAGCAGAGGGCAAAACAAGAAGCAAGTATTACAAAGGATTATTTAACGTCTAAAGAAGTAAATGAGTTATATGTATCTGTATCTGCTCCTACTTTGAAACAGTGGGAAAACTTAGGTTTATCAGTGTATCAAGTACAAGGTAAACAATACTATAAGAAATCAGATATTGATGCATTCTTACAACAATTCAAAAAAATAAAAAACAAAATAAACCACCCCTATGGTAAAAAGCGAAAAAGGAGCAGATTAATATGAAAATACCACGTTATGCAAGGATTGTAGAAACAGATGAATTATATATCATTGCTACATTATTAAAGGATTGTACGGTAGAAAAAGCACTACAAACAGTAAAGGACAGCAGACAAATGCCGTCTGATAAGCTATTAGAAGTGCAAATTAAAAGAGATTGATAATAAAGTGTGTATTATCGAAACTTACAGCAAATAAAAAAAGGCACTAGTCAAAAACTAGCACCTAGGGCAACTAATGTTACAAAAAAATACTTAAGGCATAAAATATTATACAATATGAACCTTATATCCTCAAGTATGAGTAACAAGTGTAGATAAATATTAAGAGGAAATCGTTATGATAGTTAATCAGAAATAAAAAGCTATTCACTGAGTCGGCAAACTTGAAGTGAATAGCAAACGAAATAACGATAGATACAAAAAGTATCTTTCCTCTTAATTATACAACAAAAAGTATAAAAAGTTGAAATTAAAGGTGACAGAGTAGAAATGCTACTAAAAGCGTGATAAAAATACTGTAAAACGGTAAGAGGAAAGGAATATACAAAAATGCAAACAGAATTAAGAAATAAATTAAAAAGAATACTTTTGAAACTAAACAGAGCTAAGACAGAGGAAGATACAATCTTACTTTTACACAATCCTACATGAGGACATAACAGAATTGTTACAAACAGTTTTTGAAACTTTGGGATATTCTTGCAAGGTTAGAACATAGTACGTTAGAAGATAAAAGTGAGTTGTTAAAAAGTCATTACAATTTGAAAAGCAATGATACGTGATGATAAAGAAGATAAGTTATTTCTTGAGAGTAATGACTTATTTAACGACTTGATTAAAACAATGACTCAACAACAAATTGAGATTTTTAGATGCTTATGATGATGCATTGCTAAAAATATTATGGTTATCAAGAAGAACAAGCAGTTTTAGCCAGTACAAAACGAACATTTACAAGCGTTAAGAATATTTTGAAAGGATAACATGGAAATAAGTAGAAAAAGGTTTTGAATGGATATACTTTAAAAAGATGTTGATTTATTTTTAATAAGTAAGGAAAGTAGAAAGGAGAGAATTATTATTGCCAATTTATATTGAAAAAGGCTTTAAAAAAAGCAAGACCAAATGAATTGCTGATTAAAACTAGTCCATTTGAATGGTTACAAGAATATGAACCTAAAATTATTCAACAAAAGAAAAATGAAGATGATGCAAGCTTTTAGTAAGGCTACAAAACAAAAGTAAAAGAAAAACAAGAATACTTTTATTAGTGGGCTTATTGAACCATGTAATGATGAGGGGTAATGAGTGGCATCGTGTGAGTGATGATATTATTAAACGTGACTTAATTGTTATTGATTATGATGATATTGATACAGATACGGCTACATTTATTGAACAGGTAAAGAATGCATTACCTAATACAGCATTGCTGTTTTATCCTAGCTTACGTTATACCGTTGAAAAACCACGTATGAGAGTGGTAATAGAACCGAAATCAAGAGCATTAGTAGGATATGAATACGAGATTATAGGATTAGAAATGAGCGAAAAAGATTGGATTGCCTTATGACCCATCATTTTATAAAGTGGACACAAGTGCAAGGGTTACCTGTTATTACTCCTTTAAATAAGGAACAACCTTTTACTAGTAATTGATGGTGAAAAATATCCAATACCTAACATTATTGAACCACCTATTAAAAAGAATAATGCTCCTATTATTAATGGAATGAACGACAATAGAGAGTTTATAACATATGATAAAAGCAATTGAGATTTTTACCGAATATGTAGACAAAGATGGAAAAAAACTTGCATGAGTACATAAATTCTTTTTAATGCTATTATAGTATTGGCAAAAAGCGAGTACAAATTGGTGAAATTGATATTGAAACAGCATTAGCTTGTTCTGGAATTCTTGCAATGGGCAATGAAAAATGGATTGAAGGTAATATAGTAAAATTAAAAAGAGCTGTTAAATAAGAATATAAAAAACTCCCTATACGTTTAAAAAGAAAAATTTTATGACCTTTTCCATAAAGAAGAAATTAAAACTATGAATGATGTAGAGATGAGATTAGCACTTAGAGGGAAGGAGTTACGTGCAATTAATTCAGAAACAAAAAGAAATGGTGAAGTAAAAGAGAGTAAGATAGCACCAATATTAATTGCTCATACTTTAGCAACAGCATTGCGTTTTGTTATGATTGGAGACAGTATTTCAAAAGATAAGAGCGTACTTCATTATTGGAATTATGATACCAAATTATATGTAAGTAGTGAGATAGATATTCATGATTTAATTTTAAAAAGTAGAGCCTAAAGCTGTTAGAAAAGACTCGGGCAGATATTATAGGTATATTAAAAAACACTTGCTGAAAAAGTGACTCCAGAAGAAAGTAGATATTTAATTCCTGTACAAAACGGTATTTATAACCAACAAACTAAAAATTAGAACCATTTGACCCTAAATATATTATTACAAGTAAAATAGCAACACCTTATAACCCTAATGCTGAAAAACCAAAAAGATTTTGATGTTGATGAGTGGTTTTCTAGTCTAGCGTGTGGAGATGAAGAAGTAGAAATTTTATTGTGGGCAAAATGATAAATGAAGCCATAAACTCTAACTATACTAGAGGGAAAGTGGGATTTTTGTACGGGGCCTAGTGGTAATAATGGTAAAAGTACGTATAACGCATTGACGATGAATGTTATAGGACGTGAAAATGTATCTACTTTAAAAACCTCATGAATACGGTGAGAAATTCAAGGTAGCACAAGTGAATGGGAAAGTAGCTAACTTTGGAGATGAAATCAGTGATGCATATATTGACGATATTTACAATTTAATGAGTATTGCTACTGGTGACCCTATAACAGTGGAAGAAAAAGGAAAACCACCATTTACTTTTGATTAGTAAAGCGTTTTTGTGTGTTTAGTGGGAATAGTTTACCAAGAACACGTAATAAAAGACGGTTGGGGTAGACGTGCTTTAATCGTTCCATTCTATGCTGATTTTTAGTGGACAAGTTAATGACCCTAGAATTAAGGACGAATATATAAAAACGGCAAGACGTAAAAAGAGTATGTACTAAAAAAGCAATAGAAATGGATTTTGATAAATTCATTATCCCTAAAGTAGTACAAGAAGAGATTGAAAAATTATCAATTGGAAAAATGATAACGTAAGGGCATATATTCAAGAAGAATATATAGAAAATAATTATCATTTACGAAAACATGTACCTATTGATATTATTAAAGAGGATTATTTAAACTGGTTTGGAAAGCAAAAAGTTAAAACGAGATTTACCATATCGTTTTGGTAAGACTTTTGTGGAGAAGTTAAAAAGATGACAAGTATTAGATACGAGCTTAAGAAAGTACGCGTTAGTATTGACCAACTGATGGGTTGCCTCAAATAGCTAGAAAGTATAAAAAGTACCGGTGTTAGAAACGCTATTGTTAATTTAGATGTATAGCGTTGACGTTGTTGACGTTGTTGTTGATGTTGTTTTCTTAGAACGTCAACACGAAAAACGTTGATATGATAGCGATAATAAAGGTTTGTTGACGTTGTTGACGTTGTTTTTATTTTTAATAGAGAAAAATAAAATAAAATAAAAAATATTTAAAAAATATTTATATATATAGGGTAAGTACGAGAGAAGAACGTCAACATTGGAAAAAGTGCTAGAAACGTTGATATGACAACGAAAAAGTGTTGACGTTGTTTTTCAAGAACGTCAACAAATCATGGAATTTAATCAAAAAAATAAGGGGACAGTAAGCATAAGCCGTCCTTTTTGCTGTATAAAAAAGTGTATTGCTATCATAAAGCTGTAGCATCTAGTATAATATAGATGAGGGATAAAGGAAGAAGAAAAATTAAAAAGATTGTAGATATATTGTGAAGATTGAATTAGAAGGATGATTTAAGAAAGGTATTAATGTGCATGTAAAGGAGACCCTCAAAATAACCATTCAATAATCTTTAAAGGAGCGATATATTTATGATGCAAGAAAAAATTTCTTCATATAGCGAAAAATCCAGATTATGCTATTTATGGTGCAATAATACAGGCACGTGATTATGGTATAATCGACCAAACATACACCATTGAAAAAATTAGATGGTGGGGAATATGATATAGTTGTTGATGGTTACCAACATTCTAAACCATTTTACCATCAGTTTTTATAACCCATATATAGATAAAGTTATAGTAACCTGTTGTAAAGGGTGTTATAATCAACCTAGGAGAATGTACGCTAGCGATAAGAGGGTATTCTATCTTTGGAGATATAATAGAATGTGAAGGTGAAGAAACAAGATACGTTGTTAAGCTATTATCTGAACCATTACCGGGTATGAAATTAGTGCAATCCAATATCAAAGAAGAAGAATTACAGAGCGTAATGCATGAGTATTGGGCAATACAACGTTTAGAAAGTGAATTAAAAACTTTGATGATAAAGAGAACTATGAACTAATCGAGTTTGAAGATGCATATAGAACCCATTATCATCTAGTAGGAAAGAAACAGTACTTACAAACTATGGTTAGAGCCTTTAAAAGCAAAACAAGAAGGAGAGGGTTAACTCTCTTTTTTTGTACTCAAAAATTAAATAGTAAGATGCTGTATTGAGTTGCTTAAAGGAGAAAGTGAAAACAGGAAAAGATGATGCAAGAATAGGCAGGAAAACGTGTGCTACAAGCGTGTGGCATCATACAATGTATTTATTCATCTCTAACCAATAAGGCTCAAATAGAGCAGAAAAATAAGCGAATATGAACGAGTTAGAAAGCATAAGTCTTTGCTGTTAGAAGGTAACTAACTGGTGCTATTCAATTGTCCTAGCTATCTATGATGCAAGCTTAGTAAGATGAAAGATAAGATGGAAAACATTATGGATAAAGAGGGCAGACTACAAAGACAGGCTAGCTAGTGTATATGTAAAGAGTATTAGAGAATGGAATACTAAAGAGTGAGATGATGCATATAGAACAGCATCTGAATGGGTTTTGAAACGTGGAATATTATTTAAGTAAGAAAAATCTTTGCTGACAATCAACATGAAAAAAGACAGTGGAAGAACAAGAAGACTTAAAGAGAAAGAATATGATGAAAAACTTGCTGTGTGTTCTATTGAGTAAGAAAGAACAAGATGATGCTAGTAAGTAAGGAAGAAGAAGCTAGAAGAGTTAGACAATCAACTAAACAAACAATCTTTCAAGAGTAAATAATATAATAATTAAGCAAGAGGACACCCATACAAGCCAAACAAGCCTAATAAATGAAGGAGTAGGGGACAGTATAGGCATACCCCTAAGCAAATCACGAAACGAAAAGGGTACAAAAGACCGCGCCCCATTTGTGTACGCATTCTCCCCTTAATTTTATTTTTACATACCTGATAATAAACACAAAAAGGCACTAGCAACGGCTAGCACCTCTTGTGTATACGATAAACTTCTATCTGTATATAATGAAAGTAAACAACACACATATAATTATAGTGAAGTAGAAAGTATTAATCAAATAAAAAAACACCTCACAAATCAAGGTGCTGTTTTCCTCTTAACCATAGGGGTGTTATTTTTATTTTTAATAAATGTCTTTAGAAATCTCTTTAGATACCTATTTATCCAAACTAATCAAAAACAGCTAAAAACGAAAATCACGATATGTTAAAACGTTGATTTTTACGCTATTTTCATTCTAATAAATATCAAACATGCCTCCTACAGGGCTCGGAACCTGTGACCCATAGATTAAGAGTCTACTGCTCTACCAACTGAGCTAAGGAGGCATTGATTACGTTTTTAGTATAGCACTTTGAAGTTAAAAATGCAATTGTTTTTAGGATTTTTCAAAAATGCTAAAGTTTACTCAAAAAATAGTTATTCAGTATCGTTTATGGTAGAATTATTGCGTATGACAATCAAGGAGTATTCTTTTTAGCGTGTACTTTAGAAATATAAGAAGGTGAGTTTTTCGTCTGTTTATATTTCTAAAAGTAGGTTTAAAAGATACTCTTAAAAAGAAGAAAAGGAGAATCGATATGTCAGAAAAAGTATATAGCTATGAATGGGGCGGAAGACTGTTACAAGTTGAAATCACTAATTAGGCAAAACAAGCAAATGGTGCTGTCTTAGTTCGTTATGGAGATACAGTGGTATTAACAGCAGCCGTTGGTACAAAACAAAGCAAAGGATACAGATTTCTTCCCATTAACAGTGAACTATGAAGAAAAATGTATGCAGCAGGTAAAATTCCTGGAGGATTTATTAAACGTGAAGGACGTCCAAGTGAACATGCGACATTAACAGCTCGTTTAATTGACCGTCCAATTCGTCCAATGTTTGCAGAAGGTTTCCGTAATGAAGTTCAAATTACAAATACTGTAATGTCTGTAGATCCAAACTGTCCACCAGAAATGGCAGCAATGTTTGGTTCAAGTTTAGCATTATGTATTTCAGATATTCCATTTGATGGTCCAATTGCTGGGGTAGATGTTGGTCGTAAACGGAGAATACGTGATTAACCCTACAACTGAACAAGCTGAATTATCAGATATCGAATTATCTGTAGCAGGTACTGCAACTGCGATTAACATGGTAGAAAGCTCTGCTAAAGAAGTGAGCGAAGAAGATATGTTAGGAGCATTATTATTCGGTCACGAAGAAATTAAAAATTAGTAGCTTTCCAACAACAAATCGTTCAAGAAATTGGAAAAAGAAAAATGGAAGTAACATTGCTATCATTTGATCCAGAAATCGAAAAACAAGTGAAAGACTTATTCAGTCAAGCAAATGATTAATGCACTCCAAACAGAAGAAAAATTAGCTCGTGAAGAAAATATTGAAAAAGTTAAAAGAAACTGCCTTAGAACATTTTTGAAGCTGTTTTAGAAGACAATGATGAAAAAGCAGGCTTATTAAAACAAGTTTCTCAATTAGTGGATAATCTTGAAAAGACGAAGTACGTCGTTTAATTACTGAAGAAAAAGTACGTCCTGATGGTCGTAAAATTGATGAAATTCGTCCATTGTCTTCAGAAATTGACTTATTACCACGTGTTCACGGTTCAGGTTTATTTACTCGTGGACAAACTCAAGCATTAACTTCAGCTACATTAGCACCTTTAGGAGAATATCAAGTCATTGATGGTTTAGGAATTGAAGAAGGTAAACGATTCATCCATCATTACAATTTCCCACAATTCTCTGTGAGGTTCAGTAGGTCGTGCTGGAAGCCCAGGTCGTCGTGAAATTGGTCACGGTGCTTTTAGGGGGAACTGCATTGAAACAAAGTCATCCCAACTCCAGAAGATTTCCCTTATACAATTCGTCTTGTATCAGAAGTATTAGAATCAAATGGTTCATCTTCTCAAGCAAGTATTTGTGCGGGAACACTAGCCTTAATGGCAGCAGGTGTACCAATTAAAGCACCTGTAGCGGGTATTGCGATGGGATTAATTTCTGATGGTACAAACTATACAGTATTAACAGATATCCAAGGGTTAGAAGACCACTTAGGGAGATATGGACTTTAAAGTTGCTGGTACAACAACTGGTATTACAGCTTTACAAATGGATATTAAAATCCAAGGAATTACGGAACAAATTTTACGTGAAGCATTAACGCAAGCGAAAAAGCTCGTTTTTGAAATTTTAGAAGAATTAACTTCTACAATTGCTGAACCTCGTAAAAGAGTTAAGCCCATATGCACCTAAGATTGAAATGATTTCTATTCACTCAGATAAAATTAAAGTTGTTATCGGTCGTGGTGGAGAAACAATCAATAGCATTATTGATGAAACTGGCGTTAAAATTGATATCGATCAAAGAAGGTCATGTATCCATCGCTTCAACTGATGCTGCAATGATTCAACGTGCAAAAAGAAATTATTGAAGATTTAACACGTGAAATCGAAGTTGGACAAGTTTATGAAGGAACTGTTCGCCGTATTGAAAAATTCGAGCTTTTTGTTGAAATTGCAAAAGGAAAAAGATGGATTAGTTCACATCTCTGAATTAGCGCATGAACGTGTGGCGAAAGTAGAAGATGTATTAGCGATTGGAGATAAAGTAAAAGTAAAAGTTACTGAAATTGATGGACAAGGTCGTATCAACTTATCTCGTAAAGCATTAATCGAAAAAGAAGCTTAATCATTCATAAAATGAGGCTAGGAAAACCCTAGCCTCATTTTTTATTTCAAGAAAAATATGAAATGTTAGTCAAAAATCGTAAATATGTTATTCTAGAATAAGAATGTAAACAAGTTGGTAAGACAAAAATACAACAAATAAATAAGATGAGGGTGAACTATGAGTTCAATTAAAAATAATGGCGCTAGGAGGCGTTCGAGAAAAACGGTAAGAGTTTATATGCCGTTGAAGTAGATGAAAGATATTTTCGTCTTAGATTGTGGATTGGTTTTATCCAGAAGACGAATTATTAGGAATCGATGTCGTGATTCCAGATTTTTACTTATTTAGAAGAAAAACAAAGATCGGATTGCAGGAGTATTTTTAACCCATGGTCATGCGGATGCAGTAGGAGCTCTTCCTTATTTTCTATATTCAAGCACCAGTTTTTGGGACAGAATTAACGATTGCTTTAGCAAAATATTATGTAGAGTCTTCAAACAAGTAAAAAGGATTCGATGATTATCACGTTGTCACTGAAAATACAGAGATTGATTTCGAATCTGTAACAGTGAAGTTTTTCAAAACGACTCATACGATTCCAGATTCAGTAGCAATTGTTTTGAAAACATCAGAAGGTAGTATAGTTTATACTGGAGACTTCAAGTTTGATCAAAGTGCTGCAGTTGGCTATCAAGTAATTTTGGACGTATCTACGGATATTGGTGAAGAATATGTCTTAGCCTTATTAAGTGATTCTAGTGATGCTGAAAGTTATGAGGAAAATGTTAGTGACCGTAAAATCGAAGCTAGTATTTTTAGATACATTTAGAGATGCGACAGGTCGTATTATTGTAGCTTGTGTAGCAAGTAATATTTTACGTATTCAACAAGTCTTTAATGCAGCTTATGAATCAGGACGTAAGATTTTCTTAACAGGTGTGGAATTAGAAGAAATTGTTAATATTGCATTGAAATTAAATAAATTAACGGTTCCTTCAGAAGATTTATTCGTAACTGCACGTGAATTAAAACGTTTAGCAGATGATGAAATCGTTGATGTTAGAAACAGGAAATGTGGGCGAACCGATTAAAGCTTTACAAAAAAATGGCACAAGGTCGTCACCGTCAAGTGAATTTACATCAAGGAGATTTAGTTTATATTGCAACAACTCCTTCGACTGCAATGGAAACAGCCATTGCTCGTACAAAAAGATATGATTTATCGTGCAGAAGCTGAAGTCGTTGAAATGGCAGATAATGCGAAAGCAAGTGGACACGCCACTCCAAATGATTTAAAACTAATGATGAATTTGATTGCAACCAACATTCTTCATTTCCAGTTCAAGGGGAATATCGTAGCTTATTAGCTCATGCTGAATTAGCGCATGAATTAGGCATTCCGTATTCTAATATTTTCATTCCTGGTAAAGGGATGTCATTGAGTTTTTCAAATGGAAGAATGACAGCTACTGGGCAAGTTCCAGCGGGAAATGTTTTAGTAGACGGAATTGGTGTTGGTGATATCGGCAATATCGTATTAAAAAGATCGTAGATTTTTATCAGAAGATGGAATTTTCGTAGTCGTAGTAACGATTTCTAGACGTTTAGGAAAAATTTTATCGGGTCCATAAATTGTATCTCGAGGCTTTGTTTATATGAAGACAAGTGAAGAGTTATTACAAGAATCTCAAAAATTGTCACAGATATTGTAGAAGAAAACTTAGCAAGTGATAATTTTGAATGCCACGTTTAAAAAACAAAAGTACGTGATGGATTAAGTCGCTACTTATTTGAACAGACAAAACGTCGTCCGGTAATTCTTCCAATTATTATGGAAGCATCACATTATAAAAAGATTAAGTTGTATTATTGAAAGGGGAACATTCATGGGTTCAAAAAGCAGTTAAAATTATGTTAGAAGTTTTGTTAGCTATTGCTGTTGCTAGTGGGCTTTCTTACATTCCAGCAATTGGAGGCAATGTAGTCATTGACTTTGCCATTATTCCCTTTAATTTTACTTTCTCTTCGTCATGGAGGAATTTGGGGAGCAATCGCAAGTATTTTATTTGGTCTTCACATGCTGTCTTACATCCAAGCGGAACAGGATATATTGTTGTTCCATTCCATGATTCTGTAATGGGATACGGATTTGTAGCTTTTGCTGGATTCTTTGCTAGAAATACTGTTCGTACAGCATTTTAACGCTCGTATTTCTTCTACAGTATTAAATGTTGTAACAGCTAGCATTATTGCAACATTTGTTAGCTATGGTTTCCATGCTATTGCTAGTGCAATTGGAGCACCAACATTATTTTGCTAACTGAAAAAGTTGCTTTTAGCAAGTGGATTTTTAGGCTTTTCAGCAAACTTTATTGCTACATTAGTCGTAACACTAGTAGTATTAGTAACGTTGATTTATGTAAAACGTGATATTTATATTCCAAAAAGGAACAAGATACTTATCTCGAAAAAGAAAAATCTCACTTATTAAAATGACTAAAATATCGAATCGGGTGGGAAAACAGTTTTTGTTTTCCCACTTTTTCTAAGTAGAGGGAAGGAGAGCAAAATGGATTTATTAACAGCGATATTTTCAGGTTTAGTATTTATCAATACACTTGGAGCGATTATTACCGTATTTAGAGAACCAAGAGAGATTTCTGCTACATGGGCTTAGTTATTAGTCTTAGTCTTTTTCCTGTTTTTAGGCTTTATTATTTACTTCTTTTTGGAAGAAAAATTAGTAAAGATCGGATTTTTGATTTGAAATCCCAAGATACATTTGGAATTAGAAAAATTAGCCGAAAGCCAATTAGAGGAATTAGAACATGATAATACTTTTTGAAGATTTATATTTAAAAGAACTAGCGGTTTTATTTTTAGAAAGTGATGAATCAGTCATTACAAAAGGAAATCAAGTTGAAATTATGACGTCTGGTCAGGGAAATTTACACAGTTAAAAGAAGATTTGAGAAATGCTAAAGACCATATTCATATCGGCTATTATATTTTTAATGATGATGAATTAGGCTAGAATTATTAGAGATTTTAGTTGAAAAAGCGCAACAAGGAGTCGAAGTTTTTAGTGCTATATGATGCATTAGGGCTCGTTTTACAAAACAAAAATTTTGGAAGAAACTTCACGATGCGGGTGGACGTTCAGAAGCCTTTTTCGGGTATACATTTGGGATTATTAATTTGCGGATGAACTATCGTAATCACCGTAAAATTGTTGTTATTGATGGAAAAATTGCTATATGGGTGGCTTTAATATAGGGGACGAATATTTAGGAAAGGGAAAACTGGGCCACTGGAGAGATACACATTTAAGAATTAGAGGGAATGCTGTATTATCTCTTCAAGCTCGTTTCTTTTATTGATTGGAATGCGACAGCTTCAGAACGATATCAAAAAAACATTTTTACCACGATATTTTCCTACTTTTAGAATGTTTAGGAGATACAGCAATGCAAATCGTTTCAACAGGTCCGGATAATGATTATCAAAAATAAAAATGGGATTTGTTAAAAATGATTTATATGGCGAAAAATCGGTTGATATTCAAACTCCTTATTTTATTCCAGATGAGAGTGTTCTGGAAGCTTTGCAAGTGGCTGCTCTTTCAGGGGTAAAAGTACGGATTATGGTTCCATGCAAAACCGGATCATCCATTTGTTTATCGTGCAACAGAATATTATTGTCGGAATTTAATAAAAAGACGGTGTAGAAATCTATTTATACGAAGAAGGTTTCTTGCATGCGAAAAACAATGGTCGTAGATGGCGTTGCTTCTACAGTTGGAACCTCTAATTTTGATATGAGAAGTTCCGGATTGAATTTTTGAAATTAATGCATTTATTTATGATGAAGAAATTTCATGTAAGTTACAAGATATTTTTGAGAAAGATATTGAGAAATGTTTACTAGCAGATGAAGCGTATTTTTAAAAAGCAATCTGCGTGGAAAAACTAAAACAAAAATTCTCCAGACTGCTTTCTCCCGATATTATAATTTATTTATAAAATATTTTTATTACTATAGCAAGGACGCCAGCAGCTTCTGCTTTTGCGAATCTCATGGCTAAAAATTGAGCCAATGTCTCAATTTTTCCTATAACAGAAGGCAAAAAGCCTTCTGTTACTACTGCTATGGTAATAAGTTTTTATGTTTAGTGAGTCATAAAAAGAGGCGAAAAATCATAGTAATGAATTTTGCCTCCTTGTTTTATCTAGACTTGAATGGCTGAAACAACTTGTTCTAAGTTTAAAATCATTGTTAAATCTTCGCTTAGAAAAAAACAAAATGATTGTTAGGTTGAATACAACTTTTTAATAATACCTGTTTTAGTAAATTGTTGTAACTCGCCTTTGAATTGTACTGTTCAAACAAAAAGAGTAATTTCTTTTTGAAATAATAACTGTTGTGAATTGTCTCAACAACATCAATTAATGGCATAACAGGTGTAAATGAAGTTGATTCAGTAGGAAATTGTAAACTGTTTTAATAATGGTTGAATAAATGAATGAAATGGTTTTTATATTGTTCCATAATAGAACCTCCCGAGACAAATGTTTTGTATTTGTATTATACGAACATTTGTTCTAAAATGCTAAACATTATTTAAAAATAAAAATTTTTTCAAAAAGGTAGTATTTCTTCCTATTTAATTATACGTATAATAGAGGAAGCAGGGTATGGTATAAAAAGTTTGATACATTTTTATAAAGAAGGGTATAATAACAAAGTAGGAATTTAATATCGAATCCAGACCTATGAGATGGGAGGTGTACTATGAGCCAAAAATTGTAGAATCTGTTCAAGCTATTGAAAAATCAAGCTCAAAAATTAAAAGAAGATTTTCAAAAGAAAATTGATGAAGCAAAAATTCAAGCGAATCAAAAGATTTCTGAATCTAAAAAGAATGTAGATATCGCTTTTGTCGAATTATGAAAAAGAATTAGAGGATAAATATTCTCAAAAAGAAATTGGATTTCAAGAAGAATTAGCATCCTTCAAAAGAAGAAATTCAACAAATACTAACAGGTATTTGAAGCCAATCGACAAGAATTGGTTCAGGAAACAATTAAGGAGGTGTTAAAACGATATGGCAATTACTAAAATGAAAAATTGATGTTTATTGCACCAAATCGTATTCAAAGCCAACTGATGGACGCGGTTCAAGAATTACAATCATTAGAATTTCATTTCTTAAGTCAAGGGCAATCCATGTTAGAAGAATCAAAACCTTCGAATCAATCTTCAAGAGTTAGAAAGTAAAGTAGAACGATTACAAGAAGATATTCGCTTTTTAGAAAAATATCTCAAAGCACCTTCACTCATGATTAAAACTAAAAAGAAACCTTTTACGATTGAAGAACTCAACAAAACGGTTTCTAATTGGGATTATCAAGAGTTAATTGAGTGTTGAAAATTATCGAGTACAATTACAAAAATTTGAAGATAGAAATGCAGAGCTCGTTGAAACTGAAAAATCTACTTAGAAAATGGGGAAAATTTTAGATTTCCATCCAAAGGAAAATCTTTAAACAAACCATTTACGAAAAACAAAAATGGGGACGATTCCTCAAACAACGGATAATCGTTACTTAGAAAGTCTAAAAGAGAGTCAGTGGATTGTTATTCAGGAAGTGTATCATACAAGAGAAGAAGTCGGAGTATTTGCGACTTATTCAAGAAAGCATCAACAAGAAGCTAAAGAAGAATTAGCAAAAAGTGAATTTTAGTGACATGGTATCCATTTGACCATAGTCCTAAAGAAGAATTGCAATTGAATTTAGAGCGTCAAAAGCAATTAAAAAGAAGCTAAAAATTCATTAGTACAAGAGATGCAACAACAAGAGGATCTTGTTAGAAAATTAAAAATTGTATTGTGAATATACATTTAATGAATGGCAAAAAGAAATTGCAAAAAGAGCAATTGTATTCAGGAGAGCATTTGTTCTGCTTACATGGTTATTTATGTGAAGATATTGTGGAACAAGCAAAAACAACAAATCGAAGATTATGGAATTGCTTCTCAAGTGACAGTAGTAGAATTGGAAATTGATCCGGAAGAATATGAAGAAACTCCAACTGTTTTGAAAAATCATTCGCTCATTAAACCATTTGAAATGATGATTGAGATGTATGGTTTACCAAAAATATGGAGAGGTGGATCCAACACCATTTACAGCGCCGTTTTTATCTTGTGTTCTTTTGGAATGATGTCTGCAGATATTGGATATGGACTTGTATTATGGTTAGCAACGTTCATTGGGTTAAAACTCTTTGTATTAGATAAAGGAATGAAACGTAATTTAATGTTCTTCCATTTATTAAGTTATCCAACAGTAGTTTGGGGAATTATCTTTGGTTCATTCTTTGAGTGGATATGCCATTCCAACCATTATCAGCTTTCAAAAGATTTAACGACGATTATGATTTTATCAATCGTTTTTGGGATTATTCAAATTATTGTAGGTCTATTTATCGGGGCTTATAGTAATTGGAAGAAAAAAGATTATGCTAATGCGTATACCACTGCATATTGGATGGTTAGCGATTATTTTCGGTTTAATTTTATATTTAGTAGGTTCGATGATTTTAAATATACCGGTTCTAGCAACAGTTGGATCGTATGTGGCGATTATTGCAGCGGTACTAATTATTATCGTATCTATGTTGACAAGTTCGAATAAATTTGCGGGCTTGGCAAGTGGTTTTATATAACTTATATGGGATTAGCGGTTATGTGGGAGATGTTGTCAGCTATACTCGTTTGATGGCTTTAGCAGTATCAGGCGGTAGTATTGCAGCAGCGTTTATATGTTAGTAACTTTCTTACCACCAGTAGCAAGAGTTACAGTGGAATTCTTCTGTTAATTGCACTTTCATGGGTTAAATATTTTCCTAACATTTTTTTAGGAGCTTATGTTCATGGATTAAGATTACAGTTTGTAGAATTCTTTTGGTAAAATTTATGAAGGTGGCGGAAAACCGTTAAAACCATTTTAAAACATATGAAAAATATATTGAAACAAAACAAAAATCAAATCAATAAGATGGAGGAAGATTTATTATGACAAACTGGTTAACATTTTTAGTGAAAATTCTGGAGGTATTATTTTTGCAGCGTTAGGAATGGCTGTGGAGTATTTTTCAGGAATTGGTTCTGCAAAAAGGTGTAGGGATTGCAGGGAAGCTGCAGCAGCGTTAATTAAAGAACAGCCTGAAAAATTCGTTCAAGCGTTAATTTTACAATTATTACCGGGTACTCAAAGGGATTTATGGATTCATCATTGCATTCTTCATTATGCAAAAATGAGTGCAACATTGCCTTTAAGCTCTGGTTTATACTTATTAATGGCAGCTTTACCAATTGCATTCACGGGTTTATTATCTGGTATTGCTCAAGGGAAAGTAGCAGCAGCTGGTATTCAAATTTTAGCGAAAAAAACCAGAAGAATCTACTAAAGGGATTATCTTTGCAGCCATGGTTGAAACTTATGCAATCTTAGGATTATTGGCTTCATTCTTAATTATCAATCAATTAGGTTAGGAGTTGAACGTTTGAAAGATTTAGAGCAACTAAAACAACAAGTATTAAAAAGAAGTCGAGAGAAGATTTCTACACCAATTGGCTGTTGCTACTAAAGAAGAAGAAGAACGTACAAATGTCATGAATGCAACTTTAGCAGAACAAGAAGTGGCAAAGAAAAACTCAATTAAAACAACGTACAAAACAACTTTGGGATAAAGAGAAACAATCTTTAATCAATGCGAGTAAAAAGAAATTTTACAAGAAAAAGACGATTACTCGATAGCGTGTTTGATGAAGTTTACTCCTTAATGTCTGGATGGAGTGGTGTAACATTAGTACAGTTTATTCAATCGGCAGTAGCTCACTACCTAAAACAAGAAAAAAATCACTTTAGTAGGGAGAAGCAAACTAGCAAGTCAATTATCACAAGAAGATATTCACCAATTAACGAATACTTCTGAATTAGAAGTGTCTCAAACGACTTTAAAACAAAAAGTTGGTTTTGTTTTTACAACAATCAGGAATTGAATACAACTATTTATTCGATGCATTATTAAAGGATTTAAAACAAGAATACTCACCAGAGCTAGCTAAAAAGCTTTTTGAAAGATAGGAGGGATTTCAATGAATGATTTAGCTTATTCAGGAATCAATACTACTGTTCGTATTTTGAACGAACAATTACTTTCAAAAGATGCTATGAATAGTTTATTAGCTTCAAAAGAGTTACAACAAGCTTTTAGAAGTATTACAAAAACGACTTATGGTTTTTCAAACAGATGAATTATTACAAACAGAAACAATTTGATGCGGTATTAATGAGCTATTTGAAACATCAGTATGAGGAATTATATGAATTAATACCTACACCTGAGATTATTAGATATTTTTCAATTCGTTATACGTATCATAATTTAAAAAGTAGTTATTAAAAAGAAAAATTTGCTAAAAAGATTTTTCACATTTATTAGTACCCATTGGTCGTTATTCATTAGCAACATTAAAAACAATTAGTAGAAACGAGAGATTCTCAAGATGTTCCTAGCATTATGGTGACGGCTGTTCAGAAGCTTATGAAGATTTTGAAAATTTTGAGCGGTTAGAAACTGCTGACGTTTTATGGATACGTATTATTTTAAACATTTAAGAATGTTAGAACGTCAATGCAGAGATGATAAAGTAACAGAATTTGTCAATTTAATGATTGATTTTAGAAAATATTGCTACTTTAATTCGAGCAAGTGCTCAAAAACAATCAAGAAGCTTTTACAAACCGTATTATCAAATGAAGGAACGGTATCGAAAAACACAATTAATCGATACATTCCAAGAATTAGGTTGGGCATCATTATTACAATTATTTGATGGTGTTTCTTATAAAGAAGAATTGGAAAGTATTTTATCGCAAAGAAAATATTTCTGTATTAAAGTTAGAATTGTTGAAAGATGAATGTATTTATCGTTATTTAAAAGATGCGACATTCGATGCTTTTTGGACCCTTATCCATCCCTTGCCTATATTCATGCGCAGTGAAATGGAAGTGAAAAATATTCGATTGATTTTTAGTAGGAATCGATAATGGGTTCAGTGAAGAACAATTAAGAGAAAGGATGCGACCAGTTTATGGCTCATAAAATTGCAGTTGTTGGAGATAAAGACTCAGTCCTTCCTTTCAAAATTCTTGGTTTGATGATGTTTCCTGCTCATGAAAGTTTAGAAGCAAGAGAAACCATTGATCGATTAGCAAGTGAAGAGTATGGAATTATTTATGTCACAGAAGCGATTGCATCTGAAATTGCTGAAACGATTCGCCGTTATGATGCAGTTGTTTCACCAGCAATTATTTTAATTCCAAATCATAAAGGTTCATTATCCATTGGAAAATCAAGAATTCAAGAAAAATGTGGAAAAAGGCTGTAGGTCAAAAACATTTTATAATTCGTAAAATTTAGTTAGAGGAGGTACTTCGTGAAAGGCGGAAGAATCGTAAAAGTATCAGGACCATTAGTGACCGCTGAAGGTATGGAAGATGCAAATATTCAAGATATTTGTCATGTGGGTCACCTTGGACTGATTGGTGAAAATTATTGAGATGCGTAAAGGCGTTGCCTCTATTCAAGTTTATGAAGAAACGTCTGGAATAGGACCAGGAGAACCAGTAACAACGACAGGAGAAGCACTTTCTGTTGAATTAGCTCCCGGAATCATCTCTCAAATGTTTGATGGAATTCAACGTCCATTGAACACATTTAAAGAGTATCTAACAGTGACTTTTTAGTTCGTGGAACAGTAGTAGCCCATTAGATCGTCAAAAAGAATGGGAGTTTCACGCAACAGTAGCAGTTGGACAAACTGTTGAAGCTGGAGACATTGTGGGTTATGCGTACAAGAAACAACAGTTGTTCAACATAAAATTATGGTTCCTTATAGTGTGTAAAAGGAACAGTAACAAGTATTTCAAGTGGAACATTTCGTATTGAAGACACGGTTTATACGATTGAGACAGAAGAAGGAGAAAATCTTTCAATTTAATTCAACGTTGACCTGTTCGTCAAGGACGTCCATTTAAAGTGAAGAAAAATACGGAAGTCCCAATGTTAACAGGACAGACGTGTTATCGGACACTTTCTTCCCTGTAACAAAAGAGCTGCAGCGGTACCTGGGCCATTCGGAGCTGGTAAAACAGTTGTTCGGCACCAAAATTGCAAAATGGTCTGACGTAGATATCGTAGTTTTACGTAGCAGTGTGAATGTGGAAATGAGATGACAGACGTATTAAAATGAGTTCCCAGAATTAATTGACCCAACAACGGGTGAATCTGATTATGGAAAGAACAATTTTAATTGCGAACACATCGAACATCGACCTGTGGAGACAGCTCGTAGTTTACAGTTACAGGAATTACAATTGCTGAGTACTTCCGTGATATGGGATACAGTGTAGCCATTATGGCGGATTCAACGTTTTACGCGCAGAAGCATTACGTGAAATGTCAGGACGTTTAGAAGAGATGCCTCGGGGATGAAGGATATCCTGCTTACTAGGTAGTCGTATTGCTGAATATTATGAACGTGCAGGACGTGTCGTTACTCTAGGTAGCGAAGGCCGTGAAGGTACGATTACTGCCATTGGTGCGGGTATCACCTCCAGGGGGAGATACTTCAGAACCTGTTACTCAAAATATACGTGTTGCGAAAGTATTCTGGGGATTAGATGCAACATTGGCGCAAAAACGTCACTTCCCATCTATGAACTAGGGTCTAACTTATTCTCTACAATCAAGGTTGGAAAATATATGGATGAACATATTTCAAGCATTGGTCATCTATGGTTCAACATGCGATGCAAAACATTGCAAGAAGAAGCAAGTTTAGAAGAAATTGTACGTTTAGTTGGGTTGAGTCATTATCTGAAAAAGACCGAATCAACAATGACAATTGCGAAATCCATTCGTGAAGATTACTTACAACAAAAATGCGTTTTGACGAGGGAGTGGATACATTCACTTCTCGTGAAAAACAATATCGTATGTTAGATTTAATTTTAACATTTGAAGAACAAAGCAAGACATGCGATGAGCGTTGAGATGCTATCTATGAGAAATTATGGATGGTACAGAAGAAATTCGTGACCGTATTGTTCGTTCAAAATATATTCCAGGAAAAAGTCAAATGGGAACAATTTACAGCGATTAAAGAACAAATTCAAGAAGATGTTAAAAGCTACTATTCAAAAAGGAGGAATGACAAATGCTTAAGAATATCGTATGATTAGTGAAGTTGTCAGCTCTCTAATGATGGTTGAACAAGTGAAGGCGTTAAATTTGATGAGTTAGTAGAAACCAATTACAAAATGGAGAAACTCGTCATGGACAAGTACCAGAAGTTCATGAAGATAAAGCGATGGTGCAAATTTTTGAAGGACCTAGCGGTATTAACATTCGTGATTCAAAAAGTACGTTTTAAAGGAAAACCTTTATCCTTAAAATGTATCAGAAGATATGGTTGGTCGTATTTTTCGATGGAATGGGAAATGTTATTGATGGTGGTCCTGAAGTTATTACGGAAGCATCTTTGATGGAAATGGACAAGCGATTAACCCAGTTTCTCGTGACTATCCGGATGAATTTATCTCAAACAGGGATTTCAGCAATCGACCATTTAAATACATTGATCGTGGACAAAAATTACCAGTATTCTGGTTCAGGCTTTACCTCATAAAGAATTAGCAGCTCAAATTGCTCGTCAAGCTACTGCTGTTAACATGTGACGAAAAATTTGCGGTAGTATTTGCTGCGATGGGGATTACCTTTTGACGAAAGCAGAATACTTTATGGAAGATTTCGCTAAAAACAGGAGCGATTGATCGTTCTGTAATGTTTATTAACTTACAGGAATGACCCAGCGATTGAAAAGAATTGCAGACCCTAAAATAGCCTTAACAACAGCTGAATATTTAGCATATGAAAAAGATGCATACGTTTTAGTAATTATGACAGATATGACAAAACTACTGGTGAGCATTACGTGAAATTTCAGCAGCTCGTCGTGAGAGTTCCAGGTCGTCGTGGATATCCAGAGTTACTTATATACAAACTTATCGACTTTATATGAACGTGCTGGACGTCTAGTAGGACGTAAAGGATCTGTAACTCAAATTCAATTTTATCAATGCCTGAAGATGATATTACACATCCAATTCCAGACTAACAGGGTATATTACCGAAGGTCAAATTATTTTGGATCGTGCATTGGATAAACAAGGAATTCCAACCTCCAATTAATGTATTGCCATCTCTTTCTCGTTTGAAAGATAAAGGGTTCAGGTGAAGGAAAAACTCAAGGACCATAGCTTCAACGATGAACCAATTATTTGCTGCTATGCAACAGGAAAAAACAAGCAAAAAGAATTAGCAGTCGTATTAGGGGAATCTGCTTTATCAAAAACAGATAAATTATATGTTGAATTTACAGATCGATTCGAGAAAAGAATACATCAGCCATGATTCCAAAACGAATCGTACCATTCAAGAAACATTAGATTTAGGTTGGGAATTACTATCAATTTTACCTCGTACGGAATTAAAACGTATCAAAGATGAAATACTTGATGAATTTTTACCTAAAGGGGAGTGATTCCTAAATGGTGAGATTAAATGTAAAACCAACAAGAATGGAATTGTCTAAGTTAAAACAGACGACTAACCGTTTCTGTTCGTGGTCATAAATTATTAAAAAGATAAGCAAGATGAATTAATGAGACAATTCATTGAGTTAATTCGTAAAAATAATGAATTACGTGATCAAGTTGAAAAACGTTTAACAGCAGGAATGAAAAAGTTTGTTTTTACTAAAGCAACGTTAGAAGAAGCTTTTATTGAAGAACTAGTGGCAATTCCTCCACAAAGTGTCACGTATTGAATTTACAAGATATTATGAGTGTTTCTGTTCCAGAAATGAATTTTGCACGGTAGTAGAACAAAATCAAGAGAGTGATTTTTAAATATGGTTATTTAAACTCAATAGTGAGATTGATCATTCAATTGAAGAAATTTTCAGCAGTGTTACTAGATTTATTATCATTAACAGAAATTGAAAAACTTGTCAGTTATTAGCTGATGAGATTGAGAAAAACACGTCGAAGAGTAAATGCTTTAGAATATCGTAGTGATTCCTCAATTAGAAGAAACGATTTACTACATTGAAATGAAATAGAAGAACAAGAACGTGTGTATTACTCGTATTATGAAAGTAAAAGATAGTGGGTCAAAAATCTAATGAACAATAATGAAACTGAGCATCTCGCAAACAGAGATGCTCTGTTTTTGAATCGTTATTTACCCAAATATGAAATGAAATGAGGGTCAACTTCTTTTCAGAGAGGACAGTATTTTTCACTAATCTGATAACGTAATAGTTTATTGCCTACTAAAATTAATAAAGTGTCATCATCTATTTTGTTTCACATCTTTTAAAGAATCTTTATTAACATCAAAACCGAATTCAGATAGATCGATGAATTGTGAGGTCTGATTCGTTAAATGAAAGTAGGCTGAATCCGATTTTTAGAATAAACTATCGAATGTTCAATGGCTACTAAATCACCTTTTTAATTCAAAAAGATTGGTAGAGCAATTTCAGGTAAAGCAATAAATTCTTTTGTTCCTGAATCCATATCATAGTGGAACAGTTGTCCTAGAATTATTTTTCCTTCGTAGAGTCTTTATGATAACCACTTGAAGTAGCGTATAATTGATTTCCTCTACTAAGCTGCATCATTAAAGTAATAAGTCATTTCTGCTTGTTCGAATAAAGGTTCTTTATTTTTCTAACTGTAATTTGTTATCTTGAAATGAAAAATGATATAAATTATTTAGGTTCTGATGATTTTGAATCACCTTTAACATCTATTACTAAAAATAAAGATGAGTTCCCTTCGTTTGAAAAGTCTGAAAGAATGATCGGTCTTCTCAAAAATATATTTTATCTAATTTTAACGTTGGATCAAAAGTTGCTAAAAATTTGAGGCTGAAGCAAAAATAGTAATCACCGTTTGAGCCGGAAGAGGTAAGCATAGTCATCTGTTTTATGATGTTTGATTTCTCCTTCTTTAAAGTCGATAGCTGTCACTCTTCCAATGACTGCATGTGGTTTTCCTTCCTCAGAAAATACTAAATAACGATTAGAAAGTTCTGCACGTTTAACTGTCGGATTAATTTGCCCTTTAACAATTTCTACTTTTCATTAGAAACTTTTTGAGTTCTGTCATCGTCTAATTGGTATCCTTCAATGTTGTGGTATCCACTATATAAAATCGCGTCTGATGAGATAGGGAAATGCTTTGATGAGTGATTCGAAAATCTGGTGCTAGAAGAGTGCTAATGTTACGAGTACAATAACAACAGGAAAAATAAATTTAGTTTTTCTGATTTTCTTTTTCATAAATGATTACCCTTGCGCACTAAAATAAAACCTTTTCATCATTATCTTTATCATGTTTAAATTTTTAGAAGAAGAGTCAATTGTTATGTATGTTATTTCACAATAAATAAGAGATTTTCAAGAAAAATACAGAGACAATTATTAGGGGGAAGATTATAATTTGTTGAGGAGGGATATTTTTCTACTTTAGACTTTTGTTGTTCAACTAAAGGTTTATGATAAGATAGTAAAAGCTGTAAAAAGAATGGAGTTATGAGACGATTATGACAAAGAGAGGATTGTTAACTCGTCTTATCTGGACCATCGAGGCGTAGGGAAAAAGGAACAGTTAGAGCTGCAATTTTTGCAAAAAGGTGAACAAAAATTTGTTTATTCAATTTCATCAACTACTCGTTCACCACGTAGCAGGTGAAAACAGATGGAGTCGATTACTTTCTTCAAGAACGAGGAAGAATTTGAACAAATGATTCAAAATAAACAATTATTGGAATATGCTGAATATGTAGGGAATTATTATGGCACTCCATTAGAATATGTAGAAAATACGTTAGCACAAGGTAAAGATGTATTTTTAGAAATTGATAGTACAAGGTGCTATTCAAGTTCGTGAATTAATGCCAGAGGAGTATTTATTTTTCTTAACACTACCTGATTTAAATGAATTAGAAAGCCGTATTGTTAATAGAGAACAGATTCTGACGAAGTAATTGCGAAACGTATGAAAACAGCTCGTGAAGAATTAGAGTTGATGAAGTATTATGATTACTCTGCTGTGAACGACACAGTAAATAATGCAGTTCAAAAAATCGAAGCAATTATTCAAACGGAGCACTATGCAGATCGTTAGAAATTTAGATACTATAGAAGAGTTAGAAGAAATACTGGAAGAAGAGTAGAAAGAGGTAATCATTAAGTGATGTTATATCCTTCAATTGATAAATTATTGAATAAAATTGATTCAAATATTCTTTAGTAATTTTATCATAGTAAGAGAGCCTCATAGAATTACACCATCATGAACCACAAAAATTAGAAGACTATCAATCAGATAAAAATGTTGGCGTGCAGTTAGAAGAAGTAATCGCTGGTGAATTAGGAATTCGTGAAGATAGTATTCTGAAAGAAGTTTAATCATTAATAAGCCTTGGAGCGGAGAAATCCCTTCAAGGTTTTTCTTTTTATAAATAAATTTTAAGACTGAATAAATGGTTTTCTATTTTGAAAAAGATGACACTATTCTTATGATGTAAATTAGGGGTAAGCATACCTCTAAAGCGAGGTGAAATCATGTTTGCACAAGTAATTGTAGATGTTCCAGTAAAAACAAGTAAATCGACCTTTTGAATATAAAATTCAGAAATTTTCGAAGGAGAAATTGAGGTGGAATGAGAGTCGTCGTTCCATTTGCTGGAAGAAGTGTGCAAGGTTTTGTTGTTTCTATTCGTCCAACATCTGATTTTGAAGGGGAATTAAAAGAAATGGAACGTTTGATGGATCTTGAAACCTGTTCTCTCAAAAGAAATGATTGAATTAGGGGAGTATATGTCTCAATCATTTATTCGCATTTTAATCTACACTGTTATCGAAAACAATGTTGCCAGCGAGGTTAAAAACAACAACTAGAAAATTTTTATACTAGAAAATCCCCAAGAACACGAAGAGGTTTATCAAGAAGTTTTTAAAGGACAAACCGAAATTGAAGTAACTGATGAAATGTCAAAGGAAACACTAGCGTTAGCTACGTGTTTTAAAAACAAAAAGGAAATTGTTCAAGCTAAAACTTTAGTAGAAGACCGCAAAAGCAAATTAAAACAGAAGATTGGATTGTATTATCGTATTTACTCTGAAGAATATTTGGAAATGATGAAAGCAAGTTCCAAAATGCGGCAAAACAGTTAAGATTTCTGGAAGGTTTATCCAGTTTAGAGAATACAGAAATTGCCAAAACTGAATTTATCACTCGCTTTAATAGCTGTGCAAGCAGATGTGAGAAAGCTGTCGATAAAGGGTGGATTACGCTTTCGAAAAAGAGCAGTAGATAGAGACCCTACGCAGGAAGAAAAATTATCCACTCTAAAACCATTTGAATTAAATGATGAGCAAAAACAAGCCTTTCAGCAAGTGTTGAGAAGAAGAGACTGATGAAACCTCATGTTTATTTATTGCAAGGCGTGACAGGGGCTCAGGGGAAAAGACGGAAGTATATCTTCAATGGATTGGAGCTATCACAAAAGGAAAAAGAATGCTATGATGCTTGTCCCAGAAATTTCATTAACCTCAAATGGTACAACGTTTTTAAAGAACGATTTGGAAATAAGGGTGGCTGTTTTACATAGTAGGTTTGAATCCTGGAGAAAAACACGATGAATGGCAAAAATAAAAGAAGGTCGAGCAGACATTGTTGTTGGAGCAAGATCTGGTATTTGCCCCATTAGAAAATATTGGCATTACTATTTTAGATGAAGAACATGAGAGTACTTATAAACAAGATGATATCCCCGTTATCATGCTAGAGATATTGCGATTTGGAGAGGAAAATATCATCATTGCCCTGTCGTACTTGGTAGTGCAACTCCAAGTTTAGAATCTCGAGCTAGAGCGGAAAGGGAGTGTATCGTTTATTACGTTTAACAAAGCGAGCAACATCAACCATTACCTCAGTTCATGTGCTTGATAGAAACAAGAATTTCTAGCGCAAAAGGAAGTTTCTCTGAAAGCGACTATTACAAAGCTTTTAGAAGACCGCTTAGAAAAGAGCGAGCAAAGTGTGTTGCTCTTTAAATCAGAAGAGGATATTCATCTTTTGTTATGTGTCGAGATTGTGGTTATGTATTGGAAACGCCCAAATTGCGATATTTCCTTGACGCTTCATATGGATACAAAAGTAATGAGAACAGCATTATTGTGGCGCATGGAAAGAAGCTATTCCCAATCATTGTCCGAAATGTCATAGTCGACAAATTCGTTATTTTGAACGGAAACCCAAAAGCTCCAAGAAGAATTAGAGCAATTATTACCGACTGCCTCGGATTATCTCGAATGGATGTTGATACAACCTGTAAAAAGGTCAACATGAAGCATTGTTAAAACAATTTGAAGAACAAAAGGGATATTTTAATTGGAACAAAATGATTACTAGAGGATTAGATTTCCAAATGTTACTTAGTAGGAGTCGTCAATGCAGATACAGCTTTAAATATTCCTGATTTTAGAGCAGCAGAAAAACTTTCCAATTATTAACGCAAAGTAGCAGGAAGAGCGGGTAGAGGTGATAAGGCTGGAGAAGTATTTATTCAAACGTATAATCCTGATCATTATGTGATCTCAATTAGCTCAACATCACTATGTACGAGGCTTTCTTTTGCTCAAGAAATGAAAATGAGACATCCTCGCTCATTATCCGCCGTATTATTTTACAGTGATGATTATAGTTTCTAGAACAAGAATACGCTGCACAAAAACAAGGTACGAGATTAAAAAGATATTGGAAGGTAAATTATCTTCTCAATCTGTCTTATTAGGACCAAGTGCAAAAATCAATTGCTAGAATGAATAACCGTTATTATTATCAATTAATTATTAAATATAAAAAGATCCAGTATTAGATATTTTTATTACATGAGGTATTAGTCAATACTCAATCGACTCCGCAATCAAAAGTAGCGGTATCCATCGATGTAGAACCTCAATATTTTTTTATAAAGATTGAAGTGAGTTTTGAAAAATTATTTTTATGGGGACACCCGAATTTTCAACAAAAGTATTAGATGCTCTAGTGAATTAGAAGAATATGGAAGTGATTGCGGTTGTGACTCAACCAGATAGACCGGTTGGTCGTAAAAAGTGATTACGCCATCACCGGTGAAGAAATATGCATTAGATCAAAATATTGCTGTATATCAACCGGAAAAATTAACAGGTTCAGAAGAATTAGAACAATTAATGACATTAGAGGCTGATTTAATTGTAACAGCTGCTTATGGTCAATTTTTACCGAAGAAATTTTTAGAATTTCCAAAACAGGGTGCAGTTAATGTTCATGCGTCCTTATTACCAAAATATCGTGGGGGAGCACTCGATTCATTACGCTATTATGAATGGAGATTCTCATACCGGTGTAACGATTATGAGAATGGTTAGCAAAATGGATGCGGGAAATATTTTATCACAACGTTCTATTCCAATTGAACAAGTTGATGATGTTGCGTCTATGTTTGAAAAATTAAGTGTAGTAGGTGCGGAATTATTATTAGATACATTACCTCAAATCTTTGATGGAACGATTACTGAAATTGTGCAAGATGAAGAGCTTGTAACGTATTCACCAAATATTACACGAGAACAAGAACAAATTGATTGGACAAAAGAAGCCAAATGGTGGATTGTTTTATTCTGTGGCTTACGTCCTTAGCCAACTTCATTTACTGTATTGAATGGAGAACAGTGAAAATTTGGCAAGTGAGATTAGTTGATAAAACGACTAATGAACTACCAGGAACTTTATTTAAAGAAAATCACTCATTTGTATGTAGCATGTGGAAATCAAACAGTATTAGAAATTATTGAATTACAACCTGCAGGAAAAGCAAAAATGAGTTCAGATGCCTTTATGAATGGTTTTGCTTCTGTTATTGGAAGAAAAAGCTTGTTTTGAAGGGGTAAATCATGGATAAGGTTAGAAATGCAGGTGTAGATTTATTAGTTCAAGTGGAACAGGATCAATCTTATTCAACCATTAGTTTGAAAAAGAGTAATTGAGCAACAAAAATGGACTGCAAAAGATAAAGGGTCTGTTAACTGAATTGTTTTACGGAACGATCCAACGAAAAATGACAATCGATTTTTATTTAGCGCCTTATATTCAAAAAGTAAAAAGAAAAATTCAACCATGGGGTGAAACAATTGCTGAGAATGTCCATTTTATCAAATGGTATTTTTAGATAAAATCCTCTAGATCATGCAGTGATTTTTGAAGCAGTACAATATGACGTGGACATCAAGGGGATTGACGCAAATTCGTTAATGGTGTACTAAGAAATTTCAAAAGAAATGATTTGAGAAGTTTTGAGGGAAATAGAAAGATGTAGACGAAAAGAATGAGTGTGCAGTATAGTATTCCAAAATGATGTATCAATTGTTTTAAAGAACAGGTATGGAGAAGAAAAAGCGCAACAAATTTCTGGAGTCCATTTTAACAGCCCCAAGTGTAAGTGTTCGTATTCAACCAAATCATTTATCGCTAAGAACAAGTGACAACTTCTATTAGAAGAAGGAGTTCAGACTAGAAGAAAGTACTTATCGAATAGATGTTTAATTGTTGAAGAAGGTAATGTTTTTCAATCGAAAGCTTTTTGAGCAAGGACTTATTACTATTCAAGATGAAGCATCGTCCTTAGTAGCAGTTGCTAATTTAGAATCAACGGATAAAGTGCTTGATACATGTGCAGCACCTGGTGGAAAGACGACGCATATTGCAAGTTATTTAGATGCATCAGCAGGCGGACATGTAGATGCCTTAGATTTATACGAACATAAATTAAAAGAAAAATTCAAGAAAATGCTAAAAGACTTCAAGTGGAGGAGATTGCATTTCGATGAAAGTATTAGATGCTCGTACCGTTCATGATGCTCTTTCCAACTGAAAGTTTTGATGCAGTATTTGTAGATGCACCTTGTTCGGGATTAGGATTAGTTCGTCGTAAACCGGATATTAAATATACAAAGAAGCACAAGATTTAAAAAGTTTGAAAATTCAACTAGAGATTTTTATTATCTGCTTCAAAAATGGTAAAAATCAAAGGGGAGCCTAGTATATTCTACATGTACGATTAATAAGGCAGAAAAATAGAGAACTGGTTCATCAGTTTTTAAAAGAGAATCCAACATTTGAAATTGAATCGATTGGAAAATGGATTCAGAAAGATACAGAAGATATTACAATATTACCAAGTGACTTTTAATAGTGATGGTTTTTATATTTGTAAATTAGTGAAAAATCTTAAACAGTGAGGAGGGATTGTATGAAATTTGCGATAAAAAGTGATGTTGGTCAACGAAGAAAAAGTAAATGAAGATGCTGCTGGCTACTTTGAAAGCAAAAATCACATCCCGCTCATGATGGTCTGTGATGGAATTGGTGGACATAATGCGGGAGAAATAGCATAGTTCAATGGGCATTAATGTCGATAGGCCAATCGTGGGAAAAAGACTAATATTGAAAATATGGAAGAAGCATATCAATGGATTGTTCATAAAAATTGAGAAGCTAATGATGATATTCTTACACGTTCTACTCAATATGAAGATTTATATGGAATGGGAACAACTTTTAGTAGCTGCTCCGTGTCATTGGAAATCAATTAATGATTGCCAATGTTGGAGATAGTCGAGCGTATGTTTTTGAGAAACTTCCAATTAAAGCAATTAACGGAAGATCAAAAGCTTAGTGAATGCATTATTGAAAATCTGGAGAAATCACTCCTGAAGAAGCTGAAAAATCATCCCAATAAAAATATTGTGACACAATCATTAGGGAGTAACTTCTGCTGTCGAAATTGATTTTTGTCAGAATGACTGTGAAAGATGAAGATATCTTATTATTATGCAGTGACGGGCTCAGCGATATGTTGTCATTAGAAGAAATAAGAAATGTTTTAAATCATTATTCAGATTTGGAACAACAAGTGAAAAAGCTGTTCAAGCAGCTAATGAGTCAGGTGGTCGTGATAATATAACAGTTGCGATTGCAAAAATTCACCTTAGAGAGGAGGAAGCCTAATGCTAGAAGCTGGTAGAACATTAAATGGACGTTATAAAAATTAAATCTTTAATTGGAACTGGCGGAATGGCTGCGGTTTTACCTTTAGCAAAGGGATTTAATTTTAGATCGATTAGTTGCCATTAAAGTATTACGATTAGATTTTTCGTCAAAATGATGATGCAATGAGAAGATTTAGAAGAGAAGCATTATCAGCAACTCAACTAACTCACCCAAATATTGTAGGAGTTTACGATGTTGGGCAATCACAAGAAATGAATTATATTGTGATGGAATATGTCGAAGGAACAGATTTAAAAGATTATGTAAGACAAAAAGGTGCTTTACATCCAATTGAAGCTGTTCGTATTATGATGCAAATTGTTTCAGCGATTGCAGCTGCACATAAAATCGCATTATTCACCGTGATATTAAACCACAAAAATATTTTAATTGATAAAGAAGGAAATGTTAAAATAACAGACTTTGGAATTGCAGGGTTGCTTTATCAGATACATCTTTAACTCAAACGAATACATTGCTAGGTTCAGTACACTACTTATCGCCAGAACAAGCAAAGAGGTGGAATGGCGACCATTCAAACAGATATTTATGCTTTAGGGATTGTGTTGTATGAACTATTAACAGGAAAAAGTTCCTTTTAGATGGGGAGTCCAGCAGTTTCTATTGCGCTGAAACATTTCCAAGAGCCATTACCAACGATAGTAAATCTAACTGCAATGGTTCCTCAAAAGCTTAGAAAAATATAGTTTTCAAAAAGCTACTGCAAAAGATCCAATGCATCGTTATAAGAGTTGTTATGAAATGTTTCAAGATTTGAAAACTTGTTTAGATTCTACAGAGACTATATGAAAAGAAATTTGTACCGGCAAGTTTTTCAGGAGAAACAAAAGTACTAACACCAATTCATACACACAAAAGTTAAACCAATTCAAACGAGTAAAGAAATACCAGTTGTAGAAATGGATGAAGAGAAACCAGTTAAAAAGAGACGTAAATGGCCGTGGTTTGTTTCTTCTTTTATTGATTTCAATTATTGGAATAATGGGCTTTTTGTATTCTTGCATTCTAGTCCTAAAAGAAGTACAAGTACCAGATGTAACGAATTTAACGGAAGCTGCCGCTAAAACAAAAATTAGCAGATGCCAAATTGAATGTTACAGATGTAATCCAAGTGAAATCAGATGAAATTGAAAGTGGAAAAGTCATTGAAACAAGTCCAAAAGCAGGAAGTACTGTAAAAGAAAAATCAAAAATTACAATTAAAGTAAGTTCAGGAAAAAGAAGCTGTTATGATGAAAGATTATCGTAATAAAAACATATGAAGCTGCTAGAGATGAATTGAAAAATTAGGATTTACAGTAGAAAAGCAAGAAGAGAAAATTCTGATAGTGTAGAATCTGGAAAAGTAATTTCTCAAAGTATTGCTCCTAATCAAAAGGTAGAGGAAAAAGATCCTGTCATTACATTAGTAGTTAGTAAAGGAGAAAGCTCTATTAAAATGGCAAACTTAACAGGTTATACAAGAGCAGGAGCCATTGAATATGCTAAATTCAAATAATTTAGCATTAACCATTACTGAAGAAGAAAAATGAAGCAACAACAGATACAGTAATTAGACAATCAATAAGAGAAGGAGCAGAAGTGAAAAAGGAACTCCACTCTACAATTGTATTGTCAGGTAAAAGATCACACTGTCGACAAAAACAAATTACAATTCCATATCATGGACAAAAATAACGGGCAGAAAACGCCAAATAAAATCTCGATATATATCGAAGATGCAAAAATCAAATTTCTAATGTGTATAATACATTAGAAATAACTGAGGATACTAGCAGTGAATTTAACATTCACTAAGTAATTCAGCATCCAATAGGGTAACTATAAAATTGTGAGTGATGGAAAAAGTAATTTCTTCAGGAAATGTGCACAATGGGAAAGGGGCTGTAGTTCAAGACTACAGTCTTTTTCGTAATGAGTCAAAAATATAGGCTCTTTTGTCAAATAGGGTTGATGAAACAATTTTAGTGAAGGAATTAAGCAGCGTCAGGTTGCTTAATTCCTTTTTAGTTGTTGGAGTAAATAGTTTAGACATTAATAGAATTCTATTTCTAAAAATGAGTAAAACTGCTGTAGCCATAGGCATTTCTTTTTAGTACTTTTATCTTGTTGTTAATCCCTTCAATAGGTCCATTGGAAAGTGTTGGATACTCACATGTATTTTGAATATACGGTAGAAGTTTCTTAAATGTTTGTAGAACACGATTTAAACCATCTGAAAGTTGTTTACTATCTACTGTTAATAATCCTTCTTTAAATTCATTGAAATCACGTTCTTGGAATGCTTCTCTTAATTGATGCACTGTTTCATATTCAGGTTTTTAATGTAGGAACTTCTTGTAATAAATAATCTACAATTCCTTGAGAATGTGTTAACCAATCGAATAATCTGTAATGTTTATAGTTGTATGATTGAAGTTCATCTCTATTCTTTAATATTAGTTTCAGTAACGTTT
>BNJS01001710.1_pt1:0-2500 | contig 92628 bp, 162 predicted proteins | sample 8540461 | NCBI WGS metagenome assembly BNJS01 (sample SAMD00202454, study PRJDB9452) | human saliva metagenome | isolation source: human saliva | place: Japan | reverse complement strand
GCTGGTAGAAATACCAGCCGCAGTGAATAGAGCCCAGGCGACTGTTTATCAAAAACACAGGTCTCTGCAAAAATCGAAAGATGACGTAGGGCTGACGCCTGCCCGGTGCTGGAAGGTTAAGAGGAGAGGTTAGTCCTTTAGGGCGAAGCTTTGAATTGAGGCCCCGAGTAAACGGCAGCCGTAACTATAACAGTCCTAAGGTAGCGAAATTCCTTGTCGGGTGGGTTCCGACCCGCACGAAAAGGCGTAACGATCTGGGCACTGTCTCAACGAGAGACTCGGTGAAATTATAGTACCTGTGAAGATGCAGGTTACCCGCGACAGGACGGAAAGACCCCATGGAGCTTTACTGTAGTTTGATATTGAGTGTTTGTGTGACATGTACAGGATGGTGTAGGAGCCGAGAGATGGGACGCCAGTTTCCAAGGAGGCAATGGTGGGATACTACCCTTGTTACATGAACCCTCTAACTCCCGCACCTAGAAGCAGGTGGGAGACAGTGTCAGACGGGCAGTTTGACTGGGGCGGTCATCTCAAAATGCAACGGAGGCGCCTAAAGGTTCCCTCAGAATGGTTGGAAATCATTCGAAGAGTGTAAAAGGCAGAAGGAGCTTGACTGCGAGACCAACAAGTCGAGCAGGGACGAAAGTCGGGCTTAGTGATCCGGTGGTACCGCATGGAAGGGCCATCGCTCAACGGATAAAAGCTACCCTGGGGATAACAGGCTTATCTCCCCAAGAGTTCACATCGACGGGAGGTTTGGCACCTCGATGTCGGCTCATCGCATCCTGGGGCTGAAGTCGGTCCCAAGGGTTGGGCTGTTCGCCCATTAAAGCGGTACGCGAGCAGGGTTCAGAACGTCGTGAGACAGTTCGGTCCCTATCCGTCGCGGGCGTTGGAAATTTGAGAGGAGCTGTCCTTAGTACGGAGAGGACCGGGATGGACACACCGCTGGTGTACCAGTTGTTCTGCCAAGAGCATCGCTGGGTAGCTATGTGTGGACGGGATAAACGCTGAAAGCATCTAAGCGTGAAGCCCCCTCGAGATGGAGATTTCCCATCATTTTAAAGTGAGTAAGACCCCTGAGAGACGATCAGGTAGATAGGGCTAGAAGTGGAAGTGCCGCTGAGGCATGGAGCGGACTAGTACTAATCGAGTCGAGGACTTAACCAAGGTTGAAGCTGGAAATGAGGAGAGTTTGGATATAGATTCAGTTTTTGAGAGAGCAGAGAGCTTTTTCAAAGAGAAGTGTGGTGACGATGGCAAGAAGGATACACCTGTTCCCATCTCGAACACAGAAGTTAAGCTTCTTAGCGCCGATAGTAGTTGGGGGTTTCCCCTGTGAGGGTAGGACGTTGCCACGCTTTTCAAATATTCCGCAATAGCTCAGTTGGTAGTAGCGCATGACTGTTAATCGCATGATGTCGTAGGTTCGAGTCCTACTTGCGAGGTTTACAAAATATACTGGATACTCGGAGATTGTCCGAGCTGGTTGAAGAGCACGATTGGAAATCGTGTAGGCAGTAATCCTGTCTCAAGGGTTCGAATCCCTTACTCTCCATATTTTTGATAGAATTTTTAGTATGGCCCGTTGGTCAAGCGAGTTAAGACACCGCCCTTTCACGGCGGTAACACGGGTTCGAGTCCCGTACGGGTCATTAACTGGAGGATTACCCAAGTCCGGCTGAAGGGAACGGTCTTGAAAAACCGTCAGGCGTGTAAAAAGCGTGCAAGGGTTCGAATCCCTTATCCTCCTTAACTATTATCGCGAGGGTGGAGCAGTTGGCAGCTCGTCGGGCTCATAACCCGAAGGTCGTAGGTTCGAGTCCTACCTCCGCTTTTAATTAGGTTCCGTGGTGTAGGGGTTAACATGCCCTGCCTGTCACGCAGGAGATCGCGGGTTCGATTCCCGTCAGGGACCGTATCTCGAAATTACAGGCTCAGTAGCTCAGTTGGTAGAGCACTTTGATTGAAGCTCAAAGGTGTCGGCAGTTCGATTCTGTCCCGAGCCATCTGGAGGGTAGCAGAGTGGCTAAACGCGGCGGACTGTAAATCCGCTCCTTCGGGGTTCGGCAGTTCAGAATCTGCCCCCTCCATTCATTAGAATAGTTTTCAAAAACTATTTAGGGGTATAGTTTAAAAGGTAGAACAGCGGTCTCCAAAACCGTTAGTGTGGGTTCGATTCCTGCTACCCCTGTTATCATATTATGGCGATCGTGGCGAAGTGGTTAACGCATCGGTTTGTGGCACCGACATTCAGGGGTTCGATTCCCCTCAGATCGCCCTTTTTTGCAGGGTATAGCCAAGCGGTAAGGCAACGGACTTTGACTCCGTCATTCGTTGGTTCGAATCCAGCTACCCCAGTTTTTATATAAAATGGCGGTATAGCCAGTGGTAAGGCAGAGGTCTGCAAAACCTTTATCATCGGTTCAAATCCGTTTACCGCCTTCTATATGCCGGCGTGGCGGAATTGGCAGACGCGCTGGACTCAAAATCCAGT